>CAJHXG010000029.1_pt1 | contig 14882 bp, 15 predicted proteins | sample 9198481 | NCBI WGS metagenome assembly CAJHXG01 (sample SAMEA7708348, study PRJEB35096) | sediment metagenome | biome: marine neritic benthic zone biome [ENVO:01000025]; feature: sediment [ENVO:00002007]; material: shallow marine sediment [ENVO:03000034] sea grass bed [ENVO_01000059] ... | reverse complement strand
TTTCTCAGTGCCATCAATGGCCTGCCCTATTGTGCAAAGTTCTCCATCAACCAATATTTCTCCTGCATTAATCCACCGTTCAATTTCGCGACGAGAAGCGATACCTTGATTTGCGAGGAACTTTTGAATTCTTTCTGACAATGTTTATTTTTTTGTTGATTGGGATTAATTTATTCGTTGAACAGAACGTTCAATCGCTTTAAATGGTAGAAATGTAGAAATTGCAGGAGCGTTTTTATACCCCTTCTTATTGGATGCTAATTAAATCTAATGCCTTGTCTGACTTGGCCCAACAATCTCAATCTCACCCGAATCCGTAACCACGCCTAATTGTGCTTGAGAATCACTATCCTCAGGTGTACCCAAATCCAACTCCGGATGTTCTTGATCCAAATCTGCCAACTCTGAAAGACTTGGTAATTCATTAAGAGTTTTCAAATTGAAGTAATCAAGAAACTGCTTGGTACTTCCATACAATGCAGGACGACCTGGAACTTCTTTATGGCCCACCACTTTAATCCATTCTCTTTCCAACAATGTTTTAATGATGTTGCTGCTAACACTTACACCACGTACTTCTTCAATTTCACCACGCGTAATAGGTTGACGATAAACAATTAAAGATAAAGTCTCTAACAAAGCACGTGTATAACGCGGTGGTTTTTCTTGCCATAAACGTACCACCCAAGGCTGCACATCAGTTAGTGTTTGATAACGATAACCACTCGCAACACGTTTTAGTTCTACACCACGTCCTTCACATTCTTGTTGAAGTATTTTTATAACCTCTTTTATTTGATCACGTGAAGGCTTCTCCTCATCATGTTCAAACAACTGCAATAAACGATCTATATTTAGTGCAGTGTCCGCTGCCATTAGTGCAGCTTCAATAATATTTTTTAATTGAGATTCTTTCATAATAGTTCGTCTTCAACAGGGCCTTTAACAGCTGGTTTTATATAGATAGGTGCGTATGGTTCAGATTGAACGAGCTCAATCACATGCTCTTTAATAAGTTCAAGCATGGCTAAGAAAGTAACAATGACACCACTACGACCTTCTTCCACATTATAAAAACGATTGAACTCAACAAAATCTTCTACATTTAGCATCGTAAGTATGCGTGACATTCTTTCTCTAACTGACAATGGTTCGCGATCAATGTGATGACTTGCAAACATTTTTGCACGTTGCATGACTTCTTGAAAAGCAGCGATCACATCCTTTAAACCTACTGTTGGTTGTGGTCTCTCATGTTGATATTCCGCTTGAATTACCGAAACACCAAAAGTATCTCGATGCATACGTGGAATTTCGTTAATCTCTTCTGCAACTTTTTTGAATCGCTCATATTCTTGTAAACGTCTAATTAGTTCTGCGCGTGGATCATCTTCATCATCTTCTTCAACTGGCCGAGGCAATAATAAGCGCGATTTAATTTCAGCTAACATCGCAGCCATCACAAGATATTCTGCTGCTAGCTCTAAACGTATTTCTTTCATCAGCTCAATGTAGCTCATATATTGCTGAGTAATTTGAAAAACAGGTAAGGACAAAATATCTAAATTTTGACGTTTGATTAAATATAAAAGTAAATCTAAAGGTCCTTCAAATGCATCTAGAAATATTTCTAGCGCATCCGGTGGAATATATAAGTCTTCCGGAGGAACCGTCATCGGCTCACCTTTTACTACTGCAAAAGGTAATTCACCCTGAAGGTTATCTTGCAATGTGTTTTCGTTATCTGTCATGCGTGTTTATGATAACCCAATCGCTTCCCTTACGTCGTCTAAAGTATCTCGCGCAACATCTCTTGCCTCTTCACAACCTTCCTTAATTATACTTTGCACAGTTGCTTCATCTTCAAGATATTCATTTGCACGTTCACGTATGGGTTGTAATTCTAACTCAACCGCATCTATTACGGGCTGCTTACATTCGATGCAGCCAATGCCTGCAGTTGTGCAACCCTCTTTCACCCAACTTCGAGTATCTTCTGAAGAATATATCTCATGGAATTGCCAAACCGGACATTTTTCAGGATTTCCTGGGTCGGTTCGCTTCACTCGAGCAGGGTCTGTTGGCATAGTACGAATTTTTTTCTCCACCAATTCAGCTTCTTCACGCAATGAAATTGTATTGTTATAGGACTTGGACATCTTTTGTCCGTCTAAACCTGGCATCTTCGAAGCTTTGGTCAATAATGCTTGTGGCTCTGGCAAAATAATTTTACCTTCACCTTCCAAATAACCAAATAATCGCTCTTTGTCTCCAATAGAGATGTTTTGCTGAGACTCTAATAAAGCCTGTGCAACCTCAAGCGCCTCAGGATCACCCTTTTCTTGGAAACGTTTGCGGTGCTCGCGATATAGTTTGGCATTTTTTTTACCCATCTTACTGATAGCTAATTTTGCTTTTTCTTCAAAGTCTGATTCTTTGCCATAGATATAGTTAAACCGACGCGCCACTTCGCGCGTTAACTCAACATGGGCTACCTGATCTTCTCCAACAGGAACATTACCAGCTTTGTAAGCCAAGATATCAGCACTTTGTAATAACGGATAACCTAAAAAACCATAAGTGGCTAAATCTTTTTCTTTTAGCTGTTCTTGTTGATCTTTATATGTTGGTACACGCTCTAACCAACCTAATGGAGTGATCATTGAAAGTAACAAATGTAATTCCGCATGTTCAGGAACATGCGATTGAATAAATAAAGTTGCTGCACTTGGACTAACCCCAGCAGACAACCAGTCGACCACCATCTCAGTAACACTTTTTGAAATAATTTGCGTGTTGTCATACTCAGTGGTTAAAGCATGCCAATCCGCAACAAAGAAAAAACATTCATGTGTATGCTGCAGCTCTAACCAGTTATGTAACACACCATGTAAGTGACCTAGATGTAGTTTTCCAGTCGGACGCATGCCTGATAGCACACGATTATTTTGCGAAGGATTTGTGTTCATTTAATTTTCAAGAGGTAAAATAGTCTGAAGATGCGGAATAAAATCAGCTGGTTGAATACCCAAAAAAGACATAATAAAAAATAAAATCAATAACGATGGAAGAAAAACCAGCTTATTTAACAACCCGAGAAATAGAAGCCCGACCATTATAAACAAACCATAAGGTTCCAATTTAGAAAGTAATATAGAAATCTTATTGGGAACCAGGCCTGATAAAACTCTACCACCATCTAGCGGAGGAATTGGCAATAGATTCAAAAACATCAAAACTAAGTTTATAAAAATACCAGCCAAACTCATGTAGACAAAGAATTTAGCATATTGCTCATTGTCATTTGCAGCATCAATGAAAATAAAAAATATAACAGCCCAGAAGATAGTCATAATGACATTTGCAAATGGTCCAGCAGCAGCTACCCATACCATATCTTTTTTAGGATTTCTTAATTGATTAAAATTGATCGGCACAGGTTTTGCCCAACCAAAAGCATAGCCAGTTGTTATGATCAAGATAGCTGGAACCAGAATTGTTCCAACAGGATCGATATGTTTAATTGGGTTAAAGCTGAGTCGCCCTAGAGATTCAGCAGTAAAATCACCAAATTTCTTTGCAACCCAACCATGAGCAACCTCATGCAGCGTAATGGCAAAAAGAACTGGAATTGCCCAGATTGAAATCGATTGGATAGTACTCATTAAATTAAATCTATTATACGCAGCGAATATCTAAAGTTGTAAGCTTGAATCACGATATTGACTAGCTTTTAACCTCTAATTGATCTAACCAACTAACATCACCCTTACCTCGCCGCAATACTGTTGGACTTGAATCAACAAAATCAATCACCGTCGTCGCCTCGATGCCACAATAACCTCCATCGATGACTAGATCGACTTCATGTTCGAGCAATTCTCTCATCTCCTGAGGGTCTGAAAGTGGTTCATCACGACCGGGCAAGATTAGAGTACTACTCATAAGAGGTTGCCCAAGTTCTTCGCATAATTGCAAAGCAATGGGATGATTAGGAACTCTTAAACCAATTGTTTTACGTTTAGGGGTTTGCAAACGACGCGGTACTTCATGCGTGGCTTTTAACAAAAAAGTATATGGCCCCGGTGTACAATTTTTCATTAAACGGTATGCACTATTATCCACAACCGCATACGTAGAAAGCTCTGATAGATCTTTACACACCAAAGTGAAATGATGTTTGTCATCTACTTTGCGAATTTTACGAATCCTTTCCATCGCCTGTTTATCACCAATATGACAGCCTAATGCATAACAAGAATCAGTTGGGTATGCGATTAACCCCCCCTGATCAATAATCTCCATGGCGCGATGAATTAATCTCTTTTGCGGGGTGACAGGATGGATTACGAAAAACTGGCTCATGAGAATGAGCTTGCCATTATAGTAGATCTAGAACCACTATTAACCCAGTCATTGATTAGTTCTAGTCTGCTTTTCATCCATTTATTGCTATACTTTGTATTGTTATTGCTTTAATTTCAGCAGCCCGGATCTGCTTTCATATTCAAAACCTAAAATTATTAATTATTTACCATGCTCTACGCCTTTATTAGTCAAGACGTTGATAACAGTCTTGAAAAACGCTTATCTGTTCGTGAACAACATATTGCACGCTTAAATGCCCTAAAAGATGAAGGTCGACTTATTATCGCTGGCCCACATCCTGCGATTGACAGCCCTGATCCAGGTGATGCTGGTTTTACAGGTAGCTTAATTGTGGCTGAGTTTGAATCACTAAGCGCTGCACAAGCATGGGCTGATGACGATCCATATATCGACGCAGGTGTATACGAAAAAGTAATAGTTAAACCTTTTAAGCTCGTTTTACCATAATTATTTTTAGCTCAAATATTTTTTACTCTCAAACAATTAAGGAATTTTCCATGTTTAAACAAACATTCGCTGCCATGGCAGTATCACTATTTTGCATTGGCTTTTTATTAGGATGCAAAGGCGAAGAAGCACCAAAAATGTCTGTAGCAAGCGACGACAGTGGTGAATATGCACGCGTTAATGATGTCGTTATTAGTAATAATGATTTTGCCGAGTTTGCAAAAGCAAAACGTGAATCACAGCCTGAAGTAACTTTCACAGACAAAGCCATTACCGATGAAATGATCGCTACCGAAATTTTGCGCCAAGAAGCACTTAATGCAGGCATTGGCAATCGTCCTGAAATCATTGAGCAAATTAAACGTCAAGAAAGCAATATCTTAATCAATACATTAATGACAGAAAAATTTGCCGATTTGAAATTTGCCGATGAAGAACTCAAAACAGAATATGATCGTTTAATAGGTTTATCTGACGCTAGCGAATACAAAGCGCGACATATCTTGTTACAGACTGAAGATGAAGCAAAAGTAGTCATTGAAGAATTAAAAGGTGGAGCAAACTTTGAAGAACTTGCCAAAGCTAAATCTCAAGGTCCTTCAGCTCCTAATGGCGGTGACCTAGGATGGTTTAAAGCTGAGACAATGGTGCCTGCATTTGCTGACGCCGTAGGCAAAATGGAAAAAGGCGCTTACTCTACAGAAGGAGTAAACACTCGTTTTGGATGGCACGTTATATTGTTAGAAGACAAACGCACCACTGAGCAGCCTGCTTTTGATGACGTTAAACAAAACGTTCAACAAAGTTTAACGCGTAAAACCATTGAAAACTACGTAGATGAACTAGAAGGCAAAGCAACCATCACTCGTTCTGATGAAACTAAGAAAACAGCAGAAGCCGAATCTAAAGAAGGCTAGCTTTAGTCGCGAATATGAGTCAAATCAGGGATGATTTGTTCAGATTAGCTCTTCTATTGAATGTCCGCTTTTGGTCGTAGCAGACATTCTTAACTTGAGATATGAATTTTTTAATCTGTAATTCATTCAGCCAACCTAACTCTAATCTGTTCGCATCAGCAGAAAATTGCTCCTGCATTTTCTGCACTTCCTACATCCATGTAGGTCGCCCTTGTACTCGCTAATAAAATTAATCTCTGATTAGTTCCATAAACTCAGACCTTGAACGCGAATCTTCACGAAACGCACCTAGCATCGAGCTGGTCACGGTTTTACTGTTTTGTTTTTGCACGCCGCGCATCACCATACAAAAATGACTAGCTTCAAGCACCACTGCAACACCATGTGCATCTAACACATCAATAAGGCCACTAGCAATTTGTGTAGTAAGTCTTTCTTGCACTTGCAAGCGTCTGGCAAACACATCAATTACACGAGCAATTTTACTTAAGCCAATTACTTTGTTGCGCGGCAGGTAGCCAACATGTGCACGCCCGAAAAATGGCAACATGTGGTGCTCACAAAGCGAATAAAATTCAACATCTCTAACGATCACCATTTCTTCGCATTGCTCTTCAAAAAGAGCATTTTTCACTACATCTTCAACACCAAGCCGATAACCGCCAGTAAGAAAATGCATTGCTTTAGATACACGTTTTGGCGTATCCAATAATCCTTCGCGATCAGGGTCCTCTCCGATCAACTGCAACATTTTACGCACGTGGCCTTCAAGCTCTGTATCAAGATTTTTATCATCACTCGGAGTGATGGTGTCTTCGAAATATCTGCCACCAGCTAGTACTTCTAGCGTTTTCTTATTCATCCTAAATGAATTCCTTAAAGATCGTAAAATGATTAATTATATTATGTGTTCTCATAATAACAGTTTATTACTGACTAGTTAAAATTCACATGCCGCTAAAAGTATTAGACTCTATAAAAATACTTAATATATCCAAGTTGACCCCAGCTATGCAAAGGATGAAAATGCCCATGTTTATAAAAGCGCGAGAAAACTCCATTAGTACAATGGTATTACTCATTCCACCGGCATTTTAGCAAGAGGTAACAAGATGGAAAATGCAATCCCGACAGACTCAGTACTGCGTCGACACTATGAAGCAACACATAGCAAATCAAGCCAAAACAAACCATCACAAAGCAATGACGGGTTTATGTGTTGGTTAAAACGTATATTTGGCGGTTAATATAGCTTAAGCATTTAAACCTTGCGCATATTGCAGCAAGGCATAAGTAAAACGACCATCACCAGTTACATACGTATCTGGCATTGCATTCTTTAGGTTTGCCTGAATTCTCACACCATTTTTCATTGGTGTTATGGAGTGTATGTCTGAAAATTTGGTCTGCAAAATGATCCCATCATTTTTATAATGAAGCCCTTGACTAGTTACTAACAATATCCCGGACTCTTCAATCTTTACCGCTAGCTCCTTGTAGCGCTTCTTCATCATTATATTACCCAAGACTGCTCTGAATACTGTCCATTGCTTTTCTTGCGAATATCTTTGCTGCTCTGTTTTTTGAATATTTTGGAATTCCCAAACAATTGTTTCATGTTCTCCAAGCTCAATATCTTGAGGAATATCATTAAAGGATTTATCAATTGGCTGATTTTTCTGCAAGCGATCAAGGTATTCGATATTAGACAAGCGCACTAATAAATAGTTATCTACATCTTGATTGTTAAAATCAAACCCATCTGCAATCAGCAATAAAACTTTTGCTGCTGCAAGGTTAAGTGACGCACTTTTAACAATAGGCTTTGCTTGCTTAAGCCAAGCTTTTGAGACTAGTTCTCTAAAATGAGTTTCCGAAAACTGTGCGGAAGGCTTACATGACTGTATGCTTGTAACTACATCTGAAGAAGTATCGCCTGATACCATACATTCAGAAAACCTATCTTCTAAACATTTCCGCGTGTTTTGATAAACAGCGAGACAAGCTTTGTGTAATGAGTAAAATGGCCCGGCAGATTTACTGCAAACAACACACTTAGCCACAATTCATAGAATTAAATAGAAAACGTTATTCGTCTTCCAGTTCGTCATAGAGCTCATCATCAGTCGATATTTGACCATCGTTAACTTTAAACTCTCGGTTATCTAAATAGGCATCGCGTATAAATACGTATCGGTCTCGACTTAGCTCTTTAGCTTTTTCTTCAGTAACCATTAATTCCGCTCGAGTATTGACTAAATTCATCGCGAACAAGCCATTACGTTCAGAAGTTTTTATATCCGCCCAATTAGGAGGATAAATAAAAGAATCTACGACTTTACCCGGACCATCGCGCAGATTGCTTGGGCCAAAAAATGGCAACATTAAATAAGGACCAGTTCCCATTCCCCAATAGCCTAAGGTTTGACCAAAATCTTCGTCGTGCTTTTCTAAACCCATACGACTTGCAACATCCATAAAACCCAACAGACCGATAGTGGAATTAACTACTATTCGGCCCAGATCTGAAGCCGCATCAAGGAACTTGAACTGCAATGTGTTATTAAATGCCACACCCACATCGCCCAGATTTGAAAAGAAGTTATGCACGCCTTTCTCAGCTATATCTGGTGTCACTGCACGATAGCTAGCTGCAGCCGGTACTAAAAATGCCTGATCAAGCGCATTATTGAAGCTATACACCTTACGATTAAAACCTTGCCATGGATCTCTCGAATCAGGAACAACATCTGGCGATGTAGCACAACCACCACTGAGCAAAGCGATTAAAATCAAGAAAGTAAAATATTTAGCCATAATAATTTATATAAAATAATAATAGTTGGTGTTTTAAATTGATTTAACCTCGATGTCTAGAAGATTTTGCTGCGATTCGCATTCGTAAAGCGTTTAGCTTAATAAAACCCTCTGCATCTTGTTGATTATAGGCGCCCTCATCGTCTTCAAATGTCGCGATGTTTACGTCAAATAAACTATGACCTTCAGACTTGCGCCCCACCACACTAACATTACCTTTATACAATTTGATACGCACAGTACCTGTTATATTCACTTGCGTGGCGTCGATAAGCTGTTGCATTGCGAGTCTTTCAGGACTCCACCAATAACCGTTGTAAATTAGCTTGGCATAACGCGGCATGAGCTCATCTTTTAAATGCGCAAGTTCACGATCCATGGTTAGCGATTCCATTGCTCGATGCGCCTTGAGTAAAATTGTGCCACCTGGCGTTTCATAACATCCACGCGACTTCATACCTACATATCTATTTTCAACAATATCTTGTCGACCAACTCCATGCTGACATGCAATAGTATTCACAGCAGTAAGTAATTCAGCAGGAGTTAAATCTTTGCCATCAATACTTTTCGCATCACCTTGTGCAAAACCAATTTCTAAATATACTGGGTCATTGGGTGCATTCTCAGGAGAGCAACTTAACTTCCACATATCTTCTTCTGGCTCACACCAAGGATCTTCTAATGGTCCACCTTCGTATGAAATATGTAAAAGATTAGCATCCATTGAATAAGGTGATTTTTTGCCGCGCTTTTGTTCCACAGCAATATTGTGTTTATCCGCATAAGCCAATAATTTTTCTCTAGAATTAAGATCCCACTCTCTCCATGGCGCTATAATCTTAATATCGGGATTTAATGCATAAGCCCCTAGCTCAAAACGAACCTGATCATTACCTTTACCTGTTGCACCGTGAGATACCGCATCTGCACCGGTCTCGGCCGCAATTTCAACTAAACGTTTTGCAATCAACGGCCTTGCAATAGAGGTGCCTAATAAATACTCTCCTTCGTAAATAGTATTAGCACGAAACATTGGAAAAACATATTCCCTTACAAACTCTTCCGTAAGATCTTCAATATAGATTTCCTTAATACCTAATGCTTGCGCCTTTGCATGTGCCGGCTCAACCTCTTCTCCTTGACCAATATCGGCTGTAAAAGTCACGACTTCACAGTCATAAACTTCCTGCAGCCACTTAAGAATTACTGAAGTATCTAGACCACCCGAATAGGCGAGTACAACTTTATGAACTGATGACATAGTATGTATTTATCTGAAATGATTAGTGCGAATTAATTTTAAAATTATAGCTTTGAATACAAACATTAACATGACAAACCCCTTGTGAGCGAAGAAAAAGCACAAGAATTTATCCCTTTCGCCAATTTATTGCGTGGCTTTTGCCCAGTTGTCGTTGATGTTGAAACCGGAGGCTTCAATTCCACCACCGATGCATTACTAGAAATTGCTGCAGTATTAATAAGTATCAATCAAGATGGTGAATTGGTTAGAAAAGAAACTCTTTCCACCCACGTAAAACCATTTGCAGGCGCAAACTTAGAACCGGCATCTTTAGAAGTTAATGGTATCGACCCAGACCATCCCCTGCGACTTGCTTTAGATGAGAAACAAGCTTTACCGGAGATTTTTAAACCGGTGCGCAAACATGTAAAAGAAAATAAATGCACACGAGCAATACTCGTCGGTCACAATGCATTTTTTGATCTAGGATTTCTCAATGCTGCAGCTACACGCACCGGCATCAAAAATAGTCCTTTCCATCCTTTTAGTTGTTTAGATACCGTAAGCCTTGGCGCATTGGCCTATGGGCAAACCGTATTATCTAGAATTGTGGAAGCCGCGGAAATTGAATGGGACAACAATAGTGCGCATTCGGCAGTTTATGATGCTGAGAAAACTGCTGATGTATTTTGCAAAATTATGAATATGCGCAATCAGTTACAAACTATAAAAAATAGCTAGTATTAATAGTTAACTTTGTTGGGCCACTGCCTCGCTAACCATTTTTTGCAACTCACCTTTTTCATGCAGTTCAAGCGTGATGTCACATCCACCCACAAGCTCACCATTAATATACAACTGAGGGAAGGTTGGCCAATCGGCAAACTTTGGTAAGTTTTCAAAAACTTCTGGATCCATCAATACATTTACATACGCAAACTCATGACCGCATGACTTAAGTGCTTCTGCTGTGCGGCTTGAAAAACCACATTGTGGTATTTGCGGGGTGCCTTTCATGTAAAGAACTACCGAGTTTGATTCCACTTGTTCTTTGATGCGCTCTAATATGTCCATTTCACCTAGCTCCAGAATTGTTTGAATAATCTGAATATTATTTTACTGTGCTAAATTTAGCTGGCAATAGCTGTATCCACATTGCGCTGTAACCACAGCTCTAATAAGGCTAAATGCCATAGCTTGCTACCTCGCAATGGGGTCATATATTCTTCAGGTTTCTTCAATAATTTATCTACATATACAGCTTGGTACAAGCCACGTTGCCTGCAAGCATCCGATCTTAAAATTCCCTGCATAAATTCAAGAAATTCTCCTCGCACATATTTAAGTGCCGGCACAGGGAAATAGCCTTTTTTACGATCAATAACTTTTCCCGGCAATAATCCGCGCGCTATTTTTTTAAGCAAGAACTTGCCGCCATCTTTAGTTTTATATTTTGTTGGAACACGCATCGCTAGCTCAACTAACTCGTGATCCAAAAAAGGCACACGTGCTTCCAAACCATAAGCCATGGTCATGTTGTCTACACGTTTAACGGGATCATCTACAATTAATGTCGTCACATCCATATGCAACACTGCATCTAAAAAGTTTTTTGTATTCGCATCTTCTAATAATTGCGTCACCTTTCTAGATGTAAAATCTTCTTCTATGAAATCTGGATGTAGTGTTTCAGCCATTTCTGTATGACTACGATCAAAATAATGTTTAGCAAAACTTTCTACAGAAAAATTTTTTTCAGCTTGCATTAATGGATACCAAAAATAACCACCAAATACTTCATCCGCACCTTGACCAGATTGCACAACTGAAATATGTTGACTGACTTGTTCAGCAAGTAAATAAAACGCTACAGCATCCTGCCCCACCATAGGCTCTGCCATGTGACCAATAGCTTGTGGAAGTCTTTGTAGCACTTCATCGTTTTGAATATAGAACTTATGATGTTGAGTAGAATATCTATCAACCACAGCATCTGAATATTCAAATTCATTACCCGCCTCCTCTGGTTGATCTTCAAATCCAACCGAATAAGTTTGTATATTGGATACACCCGATTCAGCCAACAAACCGACTAACAAACTGGAATCCAAACCACCTGAAAGCAACACCCCCACTGGAACATCCGCAATATTAAGCCGGCGCTCAACCGCTAAACTCAATGCAGCGTGAATATCATGCAACCATTCCTGCTCACTGCGACACTTATCTATATTATCTGCACGCAGTTTCCAATAGCGCTCGGTAATTACTTTGCCTTGCTGATTAACTAACATGTAATGGCCTGGCGGCACTTTGCGCAGACCTTTAAGTATAGTAGTGGGTGCAGGCACTACAGCATGCAACGTTAAATGATAATGCAAGCCCATCGCATCAAACTCGGTATTTAAGCCCCCCACTGCTAGCAATGCTTGTGAATTCGATGCAAAACGAAAATGTTTTGCCGTTTGACTGTAGTAAAGAGGCTTAATTCCTAATCGATCACGTGCTAAAAATAGCTCCTGCTTTGAGTCATCCCAAATTGCAAAAGCAAACATTCCAACCAGCTTTGCAACACACTCCTTGCCCCATTGTGCATAGGCCTTAAGAATTACTTCTGTATCGCCGGTTGAAACAAAGGAATGGCCTTTTTGGATAAGTTGTTCGCGTAACTGTGGGTAATTATAGATAGTGCCATTGAATACGATAGTTAGCTTTGTATTGCTATCTTGCATTGGCTGATTCGCATTGGCAGACAAATCAATAATAGATAGGCGGCGGTGCCCCAAGCCAACTACCTTAGACAAATAGGTCCCTTCGTTATCGGGCCCACGACTTTGCAAAGGAACCAGCATGCGCTGCAGGGTTTGCGATTTAACCGCACTTCCATCAAATCGAAATTCTCCGCATACGCCACACATATCTATCCTTTAGATTAAATTAAGTGATAAAGCTGTTATTACTTTAACTGACCGTCCATTCCATAAGAGCACAAGCTTAATTGCTCTGGATTCATATACTTATAATAAAGGTTAAGTTTATAGATCGGGTTAGTTATAATCTTGGAAATTAAGAATAAGTCGAAAAATGACCTATTCCAGAATAACAATTCAAATAATAACTATATTCAGTCTAGAGAGGCGTATCCAATGAATCCTTTAAATTCTATACTCGGTACGATCATTGCCGGTTTTATTCTTGCAATCATAATTGCATTCGCTTTTGATCCAAACGCATTAAACGCTTGGTCACTAATTGTATGGTTTCACGTCCTTGCAGGTATTACCTGGATTGGCTTGCTGTACTATTTTAACTTTGTACAAGTGCCTGCATTAGGTGAAGCAGCTGCAGATAGCAATGGACCTGGGCCGGCAGCGATTGGTAAATATGTAGCACCTCGTGCACTGGCATGGTTTCGCTGGGGCGCACTAGCGACTTGGCTAACCGGTGCGGCAGCTTTACATTATGTTGGCGGAATAATGGAGAATTTCTTCTTCACTAATGGAATAACTGTCATCGGTATTGGTGCATGGCTAGGCACTATTATGCTGTTAAATGTATGGGGCCTAATTTGGCCAAACCAAAAGAAAGTACTTGGCATTAAACAAGCCAGTGACGACGAGAAGGCTAAGGCTAAGAAAATTGCTTTCATCGCATCTAGAACCAATACTTTTCTGTCTATACCTATGCTTGCTTGTATGGTAGCACCAGGTCACGGTTTATTTTTCTAGACCCTACCACTACACGAGCAGTCTAAAAGTAAAACCCGGCTTTAGCTAGCCCCGCTAAAGCCGGTATTTTTGCTTATTATTTAATCAGCAGTATAATTCCTCCTCCGGCAGCTTTAATAGCTGCCGTTTTTATTTTTGACCCAAAAAAGTATGTAAAGTTAAATGTCTGAGAATGAAAACAATTTGATGTCGACTTATGCCCGTAAACCAATAACGTTTGTCAGTGGTAATGGCGTATGGCTGGTTTCAGATAAGCAAGAAAAATACTTAGATGCCTTGGCAGGTATTGCTGTGTGCGGATTAGGACACGCACATCCTGATGTGGCTAAAGCCATAGCAAATCAAGCTGCAACCCTTACTCACACTTCTAATATTTATCGAATCGAGCTACAAGAAAAGCTTGGTAATAAACTTTGTCAGTTATCTGGGATGGATGCTGCGTTTTTTGGCAACTCTGGTGCAGAAGCGAATGAAGCAGCGATTAAATTAGCACGCGTTTACGGTCATCATAAAAATATCAAAGAACCTGCCATCATAGTAATGGAAAATAGTTTCCATGGCCGAACCATGGCAACACTTACTGCAACCGGAAATCGGAAAGCACATGCTGGCTTTGAACCACTCGTACCCGGCTTTGTAAGAGCACCTTACAATAATGTTACTGCAGTAGAAAATATTCTAAACAACAATAACAATATTGCGGCTATTTTAGTTGAACCTATACAAGGCGAAGGTGGAATTAATATTCCTGAAAATAATTATCTTTTCAAACTAAAAGGCTTATGTGCAAAACATGAAATTTTATTAATGTTGGATGAAGTGCAATCCGGTAATGGCAGAACTGGGAAATGGTTTTGTTTTCAACATGAAAGCATTCAACCTGATGTTTTAATAACCGCAAAAGGCCTTGGCAATGGCATGCCTATTGGTGCATGCATGGCAACGAAAGAAGTTGCAGATTTATTTTCTCCCGGATCACATGGCTCTACCTTTGGTGGCAATCCATTAGCATGTCGTGCAGCTTTAACTACTATTGAAACTATAGAGAAAAATAAGTTAATCGATAATGCATCCCAACTTGGAAGTTATGTCGTTAGCGCTTTAAAAGAAAAGTTATCTTCTAACACTATGGTAAAAGATGTACGTGGCAAAGGCTTAATGATTGGCATAGAAATGACCTTGCCTTGTGACGAATTAGTGGATAGCTGCCTTAAGCAGAAGTTATTAATTAATGTAACATCAGAACGTGTAATCCGACTTCTACCACCATTGATATTTGATAAATCAAATGCAGACACTATGATTGAGATTCTAGTCAATTGCATTGAAGATTTTTCT
>CAJHXG010000183.1_pt1 | contig 15377 bp, 14 predicted proteins | sample 9198481 | NCBI WGS metagenome assembly CAJHXG01 (sample SAMEA7708348, study PRJEB35096) | sediment metagenome | biome: marine neritic benthic zone biome [ENVO:01000025]; feature: sediment [ENVO:00002007]; material: shallow marine sediment [ENVO:03000034] sea grass bed [ENVO_01000059] ... | reverse complement strand
TGAGATCCAGCAAGCGGGATAGCAAAAGCGGGCCCATTTCTGAAACCGTGGTACGTACAGGATGACCTTGTTTACCGAAGATATCCCAAAATACGGTTGGAAATCCTCGTGGTGTATAACCTTCCACTCCAGTCTTAACTGCGCGCTCAACGAGTTTCGGCTTTTCTTCGATAGCTTGGCTAATACCGCTCAAATCACCTTTGATATCAGCTGCAAATACCGGTACTCCAGCCTGTGAAAAGCCTTCAGCGAGGATCTGTAAGGTAACTGTCTTACCCGTGCCAGTAGCGCCTGCAATTAACCCATGTCGGTTCGCTCGATTGAGGAAAAGGCGCTGCACCTCATTGCTCTTACCAATTACGATCGTATTATCAGTAGTCATGGATTATTCTTCTAGTTATATGGTCTTAGTACAAATAGCATCGGATTGGCTGTCACAAGCAGTTACTTACTCAGTTTATCGCTTTTGGTCAGCACTTCATGCGTCCTTTAACTGTAAAAGCATAGCAAGTTAAATATAGTCCTTACAATCAATTGCTTACAAATATATACTGGATTTTACAGCTGAAATAAGCATAACAAAGTCATGCTGTTCGTTTAATTTATGTATATATTTTAATCTATATAACCACAATTTTAGATATTATAGATTGAGAATACTTCCTATCTATATCTACTTATAAGAACACTATCTTGAGCAAACTAACTACAAATTTATTAATTATCTGCGGCACCGCAATATCGTTATGCGCAGCTAGTTATTCATACAGCACTACCAGTAATGTCTTAGCACCGGAAAAACAACATAACCGTGCCACTAAGCTAATTACACATTTTCTTGATAAATATCACTATAAAGACATCAATATAGACAACACATTATCCGACCAGATTTTAAGTTCTTATATAGAAGCACTAGATCCAAACCGTAGTTATTTCTATCAGAAAGATATTGATAGCTTTCAAATTTTTCGCTTTAAGCTAGATGATGCCATTTCTAAAACAGAACTAAGTGCACCATTCCAAATGTTTCGGCTTTATCAAGCACGTGTAGACGAACGTGTTCTCTTTGCCTTAGATCAATTAAAAACAAAATTTGATTTCAATGTTGACGAAGAACTTATTATTGATCGTTCAGAACTAGCTTGGGCCAACAATAATCATGAATTAAATGAAATTTGGCGTAAACGCGTTAAAAACGATGTACTTACTTTAAAACTTGCAGACAAAAAACCATCAGAAATCAAAGAAACCCTAGAGAAACGTTACAAAGGTATCGCAAAACGTAGCGAGCAAATTGATGCAGAAGATGTTTACCAGCTATTCATCAATGCATTTGCTAGTACTTTGGAGCCTCATACTAATTATTTATCACCAAGAACTTCAGAAAATTTTGAAATTAGAATGAGTCTTTCGCTCGAAGGTATTGGCGCCCTGCTTCGCACCGACGGTGAATACACCGTTGTAGAAAAAGTAATCCCTGGTGGACCTGCTGATTTAAGTGATTTATTACATGGCTCAGATCGAATCGTTGGTATTGCACAACAAAATGAGAAAGAATTTAAGGATGTTGTCGGTTGGCGATTAGAAGAAGTTGTAGCGCTTATTCGTGGTGCCAAAGGCACTAATGTAAAACTGCAAATATTGCCTGGTGATGAAGGTCAAGCTGCAAAAATTAAAGAAATTAAAATTACACGCGATAAAATTAAATTAGAAGAACAAGCTGCTAAAAGTGAAGTAATTGAAATCGATGAAAATAATCAAAAATATAAAATTGGTGTTATCGATGTGCCAACTTTTTATATCGACTTTGGTGCATATCAACGCGGCGAAAAAAATTATCGAAGTACTACCCGTGATGTAGATAAACTACTTACAAACCTAAAATCAGAAAAAATTGATGCCATAATTCTCGATTTGCGAGGCAATGGCGGCGGTTCTCTTACTGAAGCTACCCAACTTATGGGATTATTTATTGATGAAGGTCCTATCGTTCAAGTACAAGATTCAAGTGGACATATAGAAGTCCATCGAGATAGAGATTCAAATATTTCTTATCATGGACCCTTAGTTGTATTGGTAGATCGTTATAGCGCATCAGCATCTGAAATTGTTGCCAGCGCTATTCAAGATTACAGACGCGGTATTGTAGTTGGTGAAACTACCTTTGGGAAAGGCACAGTGCAACAGCTTGTTGATTTAAATAACTTTAGTTCGGGTGATGACGCAAAACTTGGACAGCTAAAAGCAACTATTGCTCAATACTTTCGTGTCGATGGCGGTAGCACGCAACATCAAGGTGTAATACCGGATATCGATTTTCAAACCATATTTGAAAACGAAGAGCATGGTGAACGCGCTTTAAAAAATGCACTGCCTGCAAGTTCAATTACTCCGGTTAAACATCATATAGGAGACATTGATACTCAAATCATTAATCAAACTTCTAAGATGCATACCAGTAGAGTAAAAGCTAATGAGAAATTTAACTCTTTGCTAGAAATTTTTCAGTTAGATTATGATGTAAGAAATCAAAAAACGGTTTCTTTATTAGAATCAACTAGAAAACAAGAATATCAGCGAGTAGAAGTTACACGAAACGAATATCAAGAAATATTAAAAGACACTGACGAAAATTTAAGCAAATTAGATGATGACGAAGAATTCATTGATGTTTTACTAGATGAAACCGCTCACATCGCAGCAGACCTCACCAAACAACTAGAAGCTAAAAACTCAAGCTCTTTCGTTTATCGAAATCATTAGTTAATGACTAATTAACTCTTTCATCAATAGGTAAACCTTCAAGTTTCCATTCAGGAAACCCATCCTCAAGTCGACGCGCCTTGTAACCTTTAGACCGTAATTGCTCAACTGCTTCAAACGATAAAATACAGTGCGGACCACGACAATATGCAACGATTTCTTTTTTCTGTGGTAATTTTTTCAACTCTTTTTTTAATTCAGATAGCGGAATATTAATTGCGTACTGAAGATGACCCAACTCATACTCATGTTTAGGACGTACATCGATTACGGTAACAGCTCCCTTTTTTGCACGTTTTAATAACTCATCTCGTGAAATTGGTTCTAAATCATCTTTTGATGATAAGTAGTTTGCGATCAATATTTGAATTTCAGCTAAGTTTTCTTCGGCAATCTTTCGCAACAACGCCAATAACGCAACCACCGAATAATCACTTAAGCTATAAAATGACTTTTGTCCCTCGGTTCTTGATTTAACCAACCCTGATCTACGCAAGCCTTGTAAGTGTTGGGAGGTATTCGCAACTGTAAGCCCTGAAACTTTGGCAAGCTGGTCAACACTGTGTTCTCCTTGAGCTAAAAATTCCAATAGTTCTAAGCGATTACCGTTACTCAATGATTTACCGACCAGGGCAAATTGAGCAAATAAATCCTTCTTAAATGTACTTGATGGCATAAGATATATTATTCAATTGATCTATTGAACATTTTAGAGTATTTTAAGCATAGATACAAATATTTAATTCAAATTATCACAAAGCTAAAACGGATTAATACACGATAGAGAAAATCAACCGTGCATCTGAACGAATTTATAATTAATTATGAGATGGGCATTCGCTTTGGGTTCTTCATTGCAGTGCTTGGAATTATGGCAGTGTGGGAAATTCTTGTTCCTAGAAGGGTTCTTAATGTTTCAAAATCCATACGTTGGATGAATAATCTTGGAATCGTAGCGCTTAACACAATTATTTTACGACTAATATTTCCAGCCGCAGCAGTAGGTATGGCTGCATTAGCAGATACACAAGACTGGGGTATATTAAATTATATACAGTTTCCGATCTGGCTTGCCGTAATTGTGTCCGTAATTATTATGGATGCTGTAATATATTTTCAGCACGTGCTAGTTCACGCCGTTCCTGTGCTTTGGAGATTACATCGAGTTCATCATGCCGACCTCGATTTCGATGTAACCACCGGATCACGCTTCCATCCGATTGAAATTATCTTATCCCTGCTAATTAAGTTTGCCACGATCATAATGCTTGGTCCGCCGATTATTGCGGTTGTGCTTTTTGAAGTGCTGTTAAATTCGACAAGTATGTTCAACCACGCAAATGTCCAAATACCTCAAAAAGTAGATCGTCTACTGCGTTGGTTTGTTGTGACGCCAGATATGCACCGGGTTCACCACTCTGTTGAAAACGATGAAACGAATAGTAATTTCGGATTTAACTTACCGTGGTGGGACCGTTTATTTGGCACCTATCGTAATCAACCACGTGCAGGGCACAAACAAATGATTATTGGTATCAATACATTCCGCGATCGTCAACATTGTACTTTATTACCTGGCATGTTGGCGATGCCCTTTATTGGCAAAATTACAAATTACACAATTAACCGTCGTCAATGGAATGTTCCAAAACAGCATAACTAAGTTTTAAATTCATTTAGATTTTCTATATCGATGAATTCTAATCGTTTCGCTGTAAATCACCCTGAATCTTTTGTAGAGAATGTCGAGTGGTCGGATAAATAATCACTGAGTGATCTAAATTTATCTCAGTAGAGAGATAAAAACATGAATGCCCACTATTTAAAATAAGCAGAAATATTGAATCATAATTATTTTTTCTCAAGCTATTTAAATAGTGAAATCATCCAAATGTGCGAAAAATCACAATTTTTAAAGTCTATGCACCACTCAAATCATAAATCAGACCTTTAGTTCTTTCATTACGTTTATTTATGAATTCAAATTTTATCCTTTAACTAAATCTGATCGCTGGGTTAAGACTATGTTACATACAAATAAAATTTCTCAGAATACAAGTGCTGAGAGTAAGCAAAATAATCGAAGAAAGAATACGGATCGCAGATCTTCTAAATCCGATACAAAATTTCCATTTGTAGACAATAAAAGCAAACTTGTAATACGCGATAGAAGAAAAGCCGACCGAAGAGCCGAAGATGCAAATGTGATCAAAGCAGTACGCAAGCTCTTCCAGAATTAAGTTACATTCACCGTAAACATCTCAGGATATATTAATGACCGCTTTCGGCCACTTAGTGAGCACACGGAAGTGCGAATAAGAATTATATCGTGGATGATACGTTCAAGTTAAATCTTTCATACCCAAATGTCCGCTTTGGGTCGAAAGCGTTCATTTAGTTAAAGATAAATTAATGTTGCATCATCCTTGATGCATATCTTATTCGCACATACATGTGCACACCACTAATCGTTTAAATATACATCAATATTTTTCATGCTATTTATAAATAAAATATAATGTTCCCAGGCATCAGTTAAATTAAACACTTTAGATAATATTGCGAGATATCGCTTAGCTTTCTAACATTTTAGCCGCTTATCATGTTTACACCACTCAGTTAAAGGGAGTTAACTATGTTAAGAACATTAAGATTTTATTTAATCTTATTTTTCGTTCTAGCAATCCCAAACCAAGCTATTGCTGACGAATATCCTGAAATGAAAAAGTTTTGCATGTGGAAAGCGAGTGCCGCACAGGTTGTAGCAATGAATCGAGACTTTGGTCTTAATGAAACAGAAATTATCCGAGAGTACCTTAACCAAAAAACGGCCTACAACGAACAAGTTGTTGTTTTAAATTTAATTGATAGAATTTATGGAACATACGAATTTGTAACCCATGATACAATTTATTTGCAAACTAACAAGACTTGTTTAAGAGATCTTTATCTTGATAAATCTAGTGATGTTTTTTTATCACAACATTTAGATGTAAACTAATGACTTCACTCACGTCCACTTGAACAGCAATCAAGTTAATTGCCCAAATATTCTAAAGCCAGCCACATAAGTCCCTATCGCTGAACCTAACGAACTTAATATAAAAATTAACAATATTCTTGCCACCCTATTCTTACGCCATCCCCAAGCCGATGAAGTATCTTTACGCAAATCACTAAAATCATTCACCGTTGGTTTACGTATAAACAATTCCATAGCAGCGGTAACCATTCCTGCTCCAATAGTTGGATTCAAAGATGTAATCGGCGCAGCAATAAATGCAGTAATTATGGTTAACAAATGCGCGCCTGCTATAGCTGCACCCAATGCAGATAAGCTGCCATTAATAACAATCCACTGCCATATCAAACTCCAGCCCAAATCAGGACTTTTTTGAAAGCCCAGGTAAAATCCAAAAAGAACCAACGCTACAATGATCCACGGAATAAATTTAAGCCAAGATCGTTTCTTTGGAATGATATCTAACTCTGAAGTAACCTTGCTAGGATCATATGAGCTGTCCTGTGAATGCTTCTGCAAGTAGCTAATCATGCCTTTAACATGTCCCGCCCCTACTACGGCTAATAAATTCTTACCTGGATAATCCTTTAGCGTCTGCAATAATTTTGCAGTCATGTATCTGTCACGCTCGTCTATCAATGGTACAAATAAATCATTAGCATCTTCAGAAAACTGTGCGAACGTAGTTTCTAACAGATCGCCTGTTTTTAGCTTTTCAATTTCTTCTTCTGAAACTGTTTCACGAGACACTACACTGGTGAATAAACCTGCAATTATATAAAGACGCTTCCAAAACGGAACATTATGGTAGACACGCTTTAATGTGGTACCTACTTCACGATCAATTACCACCACTGGTAAATCTAATTCTTTTGCGTGCTTAATCGAGGTTTTCATCTCTAAACCAGGTTCAATGCCCAATTGCTCCGCCATGCGTTGTTGATATGAACCTAGTGCCAAGCTTGCAGTAACCATGCTGGCTTTACCGCTACGTATCACATCAAACAAATCCATTTTTGCTAATGCATTTGGATCGGTCATTGCATTAAAACGACTTTGGCATAGTTCGATGCAAACTACATCATGTTGTTTAGATTCGATTAATTCTTTAGCCATATCAGCGCTGGCACGCGAAACATGGGCAGTACCCAAGATAGTAATTGTGCCCTCTCCAATAGAGAGCGATTGAATTGGTTCTTCCACAGCCCGAGTTTTTATAGAAAAAATAGATACGACCTAAAGCATATCCTTAAGCTTCATCATATTCATTATATTTTTTTGAGCTACCTTTAACTTTTTCTACAGGATAGCGTTTTTCATTGATTTCCATCTTGCGTTTGGTCATTTCAATTAAATCGATATTTAATTGGTCTGATAGGCGCAACAAAAATATAAATATATCTGCCATCTCAAAAGCGACTGCGACGTGACGTTGCGGTGTGAGCTCTACGCTTTGTTGCTCAGTCATCCACTGAAAATGCTCAAGTAATTCTGAAGCCTCAACGGACAAAGCCATAGATAAGTTTTTTGGGCTATGAAACTGCTCCCAATCTCGAACTTGTGCAAACTCTTTGAGCTTTAGTTTCAATTCTTCTATGGCTGGTTCACTCATACTTATACATCTCGCTTTCAGCTTTTATCCGCTTTGTTAATTGGTGTCACCGCATTTCTGACAAAAATATCATTAGTCGAATCAAGCTCATTGACAATATCTTTGACTGTTTTACTACCTAGTACTTGATCTAAGCTATCATCCACATTTCTTAATACAGATTGAATCGCTATGAAGTTTGAATTCAGCGCACTTTTAAAATGACTATTTGGACCAGGTTCACGCACTGTATCTACCACAGCCTTTAACGTAAGCTCCTCTAGTGGTCTTGCAGGAGTATACGTTAGTTCATCTTGGTCTATGTTTACCAATAAACCATGTTCCGCTAATAAATCTAGCTGTTGTTCTATAGATTGTTGAGGCAGGTGTAGCGAATTCACTAAATCATTTACAGTTGCTGGACTCGTATTTGCATAAAATCGTTGCCCTATTATAGTCATAATCTGCAGGGCAACTTCTTCTTTTTGTCGATTCGTTAATGCAAGGTCTTGAGCATTGATATGCAAATACTCAGGATGCTGCTTATAGAATGCAACACTAGAGCCTACAAGCAATATCAACCAACTCCACCAAAGCCAAATCATAAACACAAACAAAAAAGCAAAACTAGAATAAATCGCAGTGTAGTTTGTTGATATGGAAGCCGACATAACAGTTGCAAACACCCAACCAACAGTTTGCCATAATACCCCTGCTGCAATGCCGCCCATCAATGCAGGAACAAACCTGACTTTGGTGTTAGGCATAAACAAATACGTAAAAGTGAATGCTGCAATGATCAACAAATATGGCACAAGTTTGGTTGCAATACTTAACAAGGTACCAAATGGCTCAACAGCTATAATTGCTTGAGCAATAGATGTGTTCAAAGCCGTTCCTGTTACACCCATGGCAACAAATACCAAAACAGGGCCAACCATAATCACGCTTAGATAATTACTAAACCTTCTTGCCAATGATCCAGATTGTTGCACTCTCCAAGTATAATTAAATGCACTTTCTATTTTGTTTATTAGTCTAACGATAATTCCAAATAACAGAGCCAAACCTACACCACTTAACAGACCTACTTTAGTGTTATCTACAAACCCCATGATTTGTTGTGCAATCTCTTTACCCTGCTCACCAAGAGGCGCCAAATACTGTAATAGCATTGGCTCCATTTGATTATGCACACCAAATGCCTTCATTACTGAAAAACTCACTGCAATTAGCGGCACAATCGAAAGCATAGTAGTGAACACCAAACTCATAGCACGAAGATTTAACTGTCCGTCAAAAAAATCATCAAACATGATATGTATAAAACGAACCAAACTAAGCAAGCCACTTTGCCACCATGGCAGTGAATTGATGTTTACGTCCCAGATTTTATTGACGATTTTTTCTTTAAAGGAAAACATAGCTGACCAAGTACAGTTTGATTTAATAACAGTAATTGTAGCAGATACCTGGAATTAACCAGTAAAGCAATGATTCAGCGATAGTATGACGATTGCCCGCCATTGATGGCACAGATTTAAGCGCATTTAGTGGATTAAGCTCTAATAACAACAAGGGCCTTTAGCAAACAATTATTGCTAAAGACCCATAAAGATAAAATTATTGTAATTTAGAAACCCTACTTTTGAGTCCAGCTACCTGATGTATCTTGATACCAAGTTCCAGTTGCTACTTCTTCTATCCAAACTCGCGCAAAGGTAGAACGAATATCGGCTTCCCACTCCGGATGATTATTTGCACGCGCAATTTCGGCATACAATGCGCCACGTTCTTTGTTTTCATCTGCAACTAACTTCTTTACTTGATTGCGATCTTTAAGAGCAATTAAAGATTGATCTCGAATCTGTACATTTGCATTTGAAGTTAGTCCAACCGCACCACTTGCATAATGCGGTTTTAAAGCACCTGCACGTGCTTTCAAGCTATTGCGTAATGCGCCTATGGCAGGCGTATTAATATTAATATCGGCTTCAGCATGCGCAGGGGAAATAAGCATATTTAATACAGCTCCTGCGACAACATAAGTCAAACTATCAAAGCTCTCAACATTGCTTTGATCATTTGGTTCTTGCTTCTCTTTAGTGACTTCTACTTCTTCTTCATTTAATACATCACGTACAATAATGCGGGCTGCATCTTCTGCTGCTGCTGCAGGGAAATATATATTGATGGTTACACACGCAGAAAGCGCTAAACCAAATAGAGAACTGCTCAAGATCGACTTATGCTTCATTGTTTTTCCACCCTGTAATGTGTGCCAAAAAAGTATGCATGTATAAGACCCTAATGATTATTGTTAAGTTCCAAGTTAAATAGTACATAATTTGCACTAGTTCACAATGACTTCCTTGGTGCTTACTACTCTTTTCAATCTAGAAATAAGCACAGGCCAAGATACTTCATCGGTAAACCCAACAATATCGATACGAGGCACACCCTTACCTTTCACAATATAAAACCCTCGAGAATTTTCTTGTGTTGAACTACTTACTCCCTGCATTTTGCAAATATTATTCTTCAGGGTACAACCCAAACCTAATTTATCGTAACCAAAACTGTCGAAAAACTTAAGAAAACTTTTTGACAATATATCAGCGCCACCATTTCCTACTTGTGTAAGATTATCTACTGCGGTCTGACTTATTCTATGCCGAGATTTATCTCCAGCGGGTGTACCAAACCACGCATCAAATTGTACCGGAGCCCAGCTCACAAACTGTAGATTATTTATAGAGCCTTCTAATCGTCCTGTAATTTCACCAAAGGAAAATGTTTCTGTTAATGAGCTTAGATCAAGATTATTTAGCTGAACATCAGCAGTTAATTTAGGAGTGAGACCGAATAAATCTGCTGCATTTAAATTATGAATCGTTGTAGTTCCACCAAACCCTCTAATTAACAATGCACCTTGAATATCCACATCACCTTGCTTATACGCTACATTTGGTGCGTAACCTGCAAGATTACCATTCATCTCAGGCCAACCAAATGTAGTGGATAGTTTTGACATCGACACCGGCGTCAAACTGATATCCATTAAAATAGACTGCTCTTCTTTACCAGGATGTTTTACCTGAAAACTTTCGATATTCACCGCTCCATCTAAAATTGGCACACTGACAGGTTGTTTTAGTACCAATGCTTGCTCATTGTTTGAAAATGAAAACTTACTGGACTCAAGTCGGAGTTTATAAATATTGGCAGCGTCAAAACTAAACTCGTAGTTCTTATCAGAATAACGCGGGCCCCAACCAAAGTTTCCGTTCAACTTTGTAATAGAAAATCTATTTTGATTATCATCGAAAGACAAATAATCAAGCGCTAAGTCTGTCTCAACAATTCTGCTCCCGTCTAACAATATTAAACCAGCCAGTTTTCCCTTCGTCGTTAAATCCGCAATATTGGTATCCAACAAAAATGGCAGCATATATACATCATATACTTTAGGAAAGTAAGCATATTTGATGTCGGCCTGTACAGGTGTTATTGCTTGTTTTTGCTCAAAATCAATAACTGTGGTTATTTCAAGATGCATAATATTTGCATCTTCAAAGTGTAATGGTGCTAATTCGATTTGATTTGAACCAATCTGCCAATTAATTTTTCCGTATAAATCTTTAGGACTTGTATTAGCATCTATAAATAAAGGATCAAAATAGAGCTCACCTTGAAAGGTAGTAGCATTTATTTCACTTTGCCATGTGCCTTCAAGACGTTTACTCGCAAAGCTAATCTTAGTAGCTACCTCCTCCCCCACCACTGTGCTTTCTTCATTCGAAAAAGTGAGCTTACTGATAAGTGCATTACCATGTATTTCATGTAATGAAGATCCATTGCCAACAAGGGTAATATCGCTTTTCATTATGCCTTTTAAAAATAACTCAGGAAAAGATGGCAACATCTCTTTCAGCTTTGCAAAAGAAACACCTCTACTTTTAAGTCTTGCTTGCCAGACCCCTTCATTCATACCCACCTGCAAGGTGGCCGATCCTGTTGCTAAGTTAAAATTACCCATTACAATATTTAAATCACCCAGTTTGTTTCTATGAAATTGGATCTTGGTTTTATTTGCACTTGCCAATGGGTCTTTAAATGACAATTCACCGTCGTTGCATGAAATTACTTGCTTGGAAATTACCCCGTCATGACATTGCAAAATTATATTTTTAATATGGCCTTTTTTTTCTGGCAGGGTGGCAGATCCAATTTGTATCAAATATGAAAATTTATTGGCAAGCAATGAATCAAACCTAAACACAATGTCGCGAAGATCCATGCCATGGCCCTCTATCGCATCAATACTTATTGAAGTCGCTATGTTATTTGGTTTTGCAAAAAGACTTACTGAAGCTAGCAGTAACACCAGCAACAAGATGAATATTAGTCTACGATATTTAAGGTGAACACGTGGCACATTTAGGATCTTTTTTTATTTTTACACTATGCCACTCCATATTCAATGCATCAATGAGTAACAATCTATTAGAAAGCGTTTGTCCAATATTCGTTACCAACTTGATAACTTCAGTTGCTTGAATTGAACCAATTAGACCAGTAACAGAACCAAGAATTCCTGTTTCTGCGCAACTTTCTTCTAGCTCATCTTGATTAGAGCCAACATCTGGAAATAAACATTGATAACATGCGCTAGATCCTTGCATATCAAAAACAGAGACTTGCCCTTCAAAACGAATCGCTGCTCCGATTATTAATGCAGTTTTTGTTTTTACACAGGCAGCATTAATAGCGAAGCGTGATTGAAAATTATCGGTTGCATCGACCACAACATTTGAACGTTTAATTTGTTCTTCAAGTCGTTCGCCAGTTAAAATTTCATTAAATGTTTGCACATTGGTTTGCGGATTAATATCGACAAGTGTTTGTTTAGCAGAAATAACTTTATCTTTGCCAACATCCGTTGTGCCATGCAAAATTTGGCGTTGCAAATTTGTAAGGTCAACCGTATCAGGATCGACTATCGTTAGTTCACCTACACCACTTGCGACAAGATACATCGCAATAGGTGAGCCTAAACCCCCTGCTCCAAATAAAAGCACTTTTGATTTAAGTATCTTTTGCTGACCCTGGATACCTATTTGCGGCAGCATAATCTGACGACTATAACGTAATAGCTCGTCATCATTTAGATCCATAGCTTCAACCTTTGCGCCTTTTCTCGGCTTCTTTAAATGCACTTAGTTGTTCAGGAGTAGCTTCTTTTTGGTATTTATCTTTCCACTCTGAATACGGCATGCCATAGACAATTTCCCTTGCTTGCTCATAATCTAGAGATATTTTTTTATCTTCAGCCGCGGCCACATACCACTTGGATAGACAATTTCTACAAAAATCCGCTAAATTCATTAAATCAATATTTTGCACATCGGTTTTAGCCTGCAAATGTGCAACTAACCTTCTGTATACTGCAGCTTCTATTTCAAGTCGCTGTTGATCACTAATTTGCTCACTCATAAAAATTTCCCTTAAACATATTAATTTACAATATCATATTCACATTTTACCCCAATAAATTAACCCTCTATTCAAACAATCTCTATATATAACTCAAATGAATACTGTTTATAATGAAAATGTAACCGGCATGATATTGGCTGGCGGCAAAGCCAGGCGTATGGGTGGTGTCGATAAGGGGTTAATTAAAATAAACGGCCAAGCGATGATCCAATACGTATTGGATGTTTTAAAACCTCAGGTCAAACAGATCTTAATCAATGCAAACCGAAACGTAAGTGAATATAAAAAATTCGGTTATCCCGTCATCTCTGATCAGCTTGAGGATTTTCAAGGGCCTTTAGCCGGAATCGCGGCAAGCATGGAAGTGGCAAAAACAAAATATATTTGCACTTGCCCCTGTGATGGCCCGTTGATTGCGAGAGACCTTATTAGCCGTTTATTTTCTGAAGTAAGTAAAACTAATGACATAAAAATTGCAGTTGCCCATGACGGCAAACGTTTGCAACCTGTTTATGCATTAATTGACTGTGAATTGCTTACAAACTTAATAGACTACTTAAAAAGCGGTGAACGTAAGATTGATCGTTGGTACACACAACATAACTTTAAAGCAGTCGATTTTAGTGACAGACAAGATTGCTTTATTAATATCAACACACCTGAAGATCAGCAAATGATATCACAACAATTAGCTACAAAATAATATGCAAACCATTCCTTTCGATAAACCAGTTATAGGATTCTCAGCGTATAGCGGGTCTGGCAAAACCACTTTACTTGAAAAGCTCATCCCTATACTTTCTGCACGTAAATTTCGCGTCGCAGTGATCAAGCATGCGCACCATTCATTTGACATCGATCATCCCGAAAAAGACAGCTACAAAATACGTAAGGCAGGCGCTCAACAAATACTCATCTCATCACAGAAGCGTTGGGCGATGATTCACGAACACGCTGATGAGGGCTCAGAACTCTCTCTCCCTGAAGCACTGCAGCATATTTCGCCAGAAAGTATTGATTTTGTCATCGTAGAAGGATTCAAATACGCACCGATCGCTAAAATCGAAATTTATCGCCCTGCACTCGACAAGCCATTGATTTCTGCAGCTGATAAATATGTGATAGCTGTCGCCACAGATGAGCCCAGCAAGGTACAGAGCAATTTACCGCTATTAGATCTTAATGATACTGAAATGATTGCAGACTATATTGAGCAATTCTTGATCAATTCTAAGGTGTAATTGATAAGTTAAGTTGCTATCTCTCTCCACTGGCCAGTTCAAAAAATGCTATAATTTGCATATATTTGAACGAGTTGGTGCAGCGAATAATAACAATGCATACTATATAACTTATATTATAACAATAAGTTACGAGTACTTTTTAATCTTAGATATTACATATGCTGGTTGTAGTTATACCCAAATCAATGCGGGTAGCAGTCAGTTTTGGATGCAGATTAAGCAAAATAACGAATTAGATTCATTTAGGAGAATGCAACATGGCAGATCGTACCGTCACAGTCACCGATAATACGACAGGGAAAAAAGTCGACCTACCGATTCTTGATGGCACCAATGGCCCAAGTGTGATCGATATAGGCAAGCTATATAAAGAACTTGGTTATTTCACATTTGACCCTGGATTTGTTTCTACTGGTAGCTGTAACAGCAAAATCACCTTCATAGATGGAGATATCGGCCTACTCCGTTATCGTGGTTATCCCATCGAACAACTTGCGGAAAAGAGCACATATTTAGAAGTCTGCTATCTTCTTTTATACGGCGAGCTTCCTACTAAACAAGAATTTGATGCATTTGAGTCTAGGCAAAGAATGCATACTTTGCTTGACGAGAAGATGCGTCGTTTCTATTTGGGCTTTCATAATAATTCACACCCTATGGCAATGATGGTTGCAACGGTTGGTGCATTGTCTGCATTTTATCATGACCAAATTGATGTACATGATGCAGAGAATCGAGAGATCGCGGCCAAAAGACTCATTGCAAAAATGCCTACCATGGCAGCTTGGGTATATAAGTACACTGTTGGTCAGCCATTTATTTATCCACAGAATAACCTAGATTATGTATCTAATTTCTTGCATATGATGTTTGGCTTACCAAGCATGGACTACGAACCAAGTCCTGTATTTGTAAAAGCTATGGATGTTATTTTAATTTTACATGCCGATCATGAGCAAAATGCATCAACTTCAACAGTAAGGCTAGCAGGTAGTTCTGATGCAAACCCTTATGCAGCACTATCAGCTGGTATTAGTTCACTGTGGGGCCCTGCGCACGGAGGTGCGAATGAAGCAGTGATTAATATGCTAGAAGATATCGTTCAATCAGATAATGATGTCAATTACTATGTAGACCGCGCAAAAGATAAAAATTCTGGATTCCGTTTAATGGGCTTTGGTCACCGTGTGTATAAAAACTATGATCCTCGCGCAAAAATTATTCGTGAAGTATGTCATGAGTTACTCGCTGAACT
>CAJHXG010000246.1_pt1 | contig 15450 bp, 12 predicted proteins | sample 9198481 | NCBI WGS metagenome assembly CAJHXG01 (sample SAMEA7708348, study PRJEB35096) | sediment metagenome | biome: marine neritic benthic zone biome [ENVO:01000025]; feature: sediment [ENVO:00002007]; material: shallow marine sediment [ENVO:03000034] sea grass bed [ENVO_01000059] ... | reverse complement strand
TGTTCTTTAGCTGGTACTTTAGAGCTTGGAAAGTTGATTGTCTTTTATGACGACAATGGTATTTCTATTGATGGTAAAACTGATGGTTGGTTTACCGATGATACACCAGGACGTTTCCGTGCTTATGGTTGGGACGTAATAGAAAGTGCTGATGGGCATGACGCAGCGCAAATTAAAAGTGCCATAGAGTTAGCAAGAAAGGAAAACTCAAAACCTACATTAGTCTGTTGTAAAACAATTATCGGTTGGGGTGCGCCAAATAAACAGGGTACCGGCGATGTGCATGGCGCGCCATTAGGTGCTGATGAAATCAAGCTGGTTCGAGAAAAATTAAATTGGTCGCATGAGCCTTTCCAAATACCAGATACAATTTATAGTGAGTGGAACGCAGTTAAGCAAGGTGAGCAGGCTGAGTCGCAATGGCAAGAAAGATATGCTGCCTATAAGGCGAAATATCCAGAGCTTGCGGAAGAATTTATAAGACGCACCTCAGGAATGCTTCCTGCAAATTGGCAAGCAGAAGCACAAAAAGTTATTCAAGCCGCAGTAGACGAGAAAAAAGCCGTTGCAACCCGCAAAGCTTCAGAGCTTGCATTAGATGGTTTTGCAAAGTTATTACCAGAAGTAGTGGGCGGTTCCGCAGACTTAACCCCATCAAACAACACTTGGTGGTCAGGTTCTAAAGATGTAACCACAACAGATACATCCGGAAATTATATTCGTTATGGTGTGCGCGAATTTGGTATGTCAGCAATCAACTCTGGCATCGCATTGCATGGCGGGTTTATTCCGTACAGTGCAACATTCTTAGTATTTTCAGATTACTCACGCAATGCCTTACGCATGGCTGCGTTAATGAAGTTGCGAAACATATTCATTTTCACCCATGACTCAATTGGTTTAGGTGAAGATGGGCCAACCCACCAAGCGGTGGAGCAAACTTCTACATTACGTATGATTCCAAATATGTCCCTGTGGCGCACGGCGGATACGGTTGAGTCTGCAGTAGCTTGGAAGCATGCGATAGAACGAGCCTATGGACCTACATGTTTAATTTTCTCGCGCCAAAACTTACCGTTCCTGGAGCGCACTAAACAACAGGCGGATGCCGTGGCTAAAGGCGGTTATGTGTTACATGACTGTGAGGGCATTCCAGAATTAATAATGATTGCCGCAGGCTCAGAAGTAAGCATCACACTTAGTGCAGCGCAACAATTAGCGCAACTAGGAAAGCGGGTTAGGGTGGTTTCAATGCCTTCTACCGATGTGTTTGATCAGCAAGAAGATGATTATAAAGAATCCGTGTTGCCTGCAACGGTAAGCAATCGTCTTGCTATTGAAGCCGGGGTTTCGAACTATTGGTACAAATATGTTGGTTTGCAAGGACGCGTGATTGGTATGGACACGTTTGGTGCCTCTGCACCTGGGGATGTGGTCATGCAGTATTTTGGATTAAGTGAAGCGAATATCGTTATGATTGCCAATGAGATGCTAGGGTGAATTACTAAGTTATAAATAATTTAATATCTAAAGAGATAAAGTACGGAGAAAGAAAATGACTATAAAAATTGCAATTAATGGTTATGGGCGTATTGGTAGAAATATTATGCGCGCTATTTATGAATCAGGCCGCAATAATGAAATTCAAGTGGTTGCAATTAATGACTTAGGTGATTCGAATACTAATGCACACCTAACCCAATACGATACTGCGCACGGAAAATTTAACGGAACAGTAGTTGTAGACGGTGATCACATTGTAATTAATGGTGATCGAATTCGTGTGTGCTCCGAGCGCGATCCGAGCAAACTTCCTTGGGAAGAGTTAGGTGTAGACGTTGTGCACGAAAGTACTGGCTTTTTTGCTAGCAAAGAGAAAGCTTCAGCGCACTTAACAGCCGGTGCTAAGAAAGTAATTATTTCAGCGCCAGGTGGAAATGATGTAGATGCAACCGTGGTTTATGGCGTGAACCATGACACGCTCAAAGCTAGTGATACAGTTATATCAAATGCATCTTGCACAACAAACTGTTTAGCACCATTAGTAAAACCTTTACACGAAAAAATCGGAGTTGAGAATGGTGTGATGACAACCATTCATGCATATACTAATGATCAAGTTTTAACGGACGTGTACCACAGTGATTTAAGACGTGCACGTTCAGCAACTATGTCTATGATTCCAACTAAAACTGGAGCTGCAGCTGCTGTTGGCCTGGTATTGCCAATGTTAAATGGCAAGCTCGATGGTTTCTCAATGCGTGTGCCAACTATTAATGTATCGGTGGTTGACCTTACCTTCTTAGCATCACGTGACACTACTGTAGAGGAAGTTAATTCTGTAATGAAAGATGCAGCAGATGGTCATGTGCTGGATTATGTTGATGCACCACTTGTATCTATTGATTTCAATCATGATCCACACTCTTCTAATTTTGATGCAACACTTACTAAAGTTATGGGAACGCGTACAGTGAAAGTATGTTCTTGGTATGACAATGAGTGGGGATTCTCTAATCGCATGTTAGATACCACGGTTGCTTTAATGAATGCAAAATAGAGCTAAGTGGTAAAGAGTCGACACTTTAGTTTTCTTTCTTTAATGAAAGCTTTATAAGTCATGTCTGTATTAAGCATGGCTGACCTAGATCTTGCGAACCAGCGTGTATTGATTCGTGAAGACTTGAATGTGCCCGTTAAAGAAGGTCGTGTTACAAGCGCAAAGCGTATCCAAGCTGCTTTGCCAACTATCCAGCTAGCCTTAGATAAAGGTGCGAAAGTAATTTTACTTTCCCATCGTGGCCGACCTACAGAAGGGAAATATGATCTAGAACAATCCTTGCAGCCTATTGCGGACTATTTAACTGATCAGTGCAATCTAAATGTTAGATTAGAAAAAGACTGGCTTTCAGGTGTAGTTCTTAACGTAGGAGAAATAGTTCTATGCGAGAATGTGCGTTTTCAAGTTGGTGAAAAAAGTAATGATGATCAGCTTGCCAAACAAATGGCGAGTCTATGTGATGTATTTGTTATGGATGCATTTGGTACTGCGCACCGTGCCCAAGCTTCCACGCATGGTGTGGCAAAATTTGCACCGATTGCTTGTGCAGGTCCACTATTAAAGAAAGAATTAGATTCGTTGCAGAAAGCATTAACCGAACCCACCCGCCCTATGGTCGCGATTGTTGGTGGTTCAAAAGTTTCCACCAAATTGACAGTATTGGAAACTTTATTAGATAAAGTGGATCAGTTGATAGTAGGTGGAGGGATTGTGAATACATTTCTCGCAGCAATTGGGAAACCTGTTGGTAAATCTCTTTATGAGGCTGACTTAGTCGGCACTGCAAAATCCTTGCTCGAGCTGGCTGCAAATAAAAATACGCAGATACCACTACCATCTGATGTGGTATGTGCCAAAGAATTTTCCGAGAAAGCAGAAGCTACTACAAAATCAGTAGATGATGTGGCTGAAGACGATTTAATATTAGATATTGGGCCTGAATCATCCAAGCAGGTCGCGGAATTTATGCAAGATGCAGGTACTATTGTTTGGAATGGACCTGTTGGTGTATTTGAATTTGAAGCTTTCGCAAATGGAACTGAGGTAATGGCAAAAGCGATTGCTAATAGCCAAGCATTTTCAATTGCAGGTGGTGGCGATACTCTTGCTGCGGTTGATAAGTTCGGTCTTGAAGAAAAAATATCTTATATCTCAACTGGCGGTGGAGCATTTTTAGAATATCTTGAAGGTAAGAAACTTCCTGCAGTTGAAATATTAGAACAAAGATTTAATGGATAATAGTTAGCCTGTTAACAAAAGCAAAAGATAAATAATGAGTCTAATTACTGAAATACGCCAACGCAAAGCTATCCTGCGGCATACAAAGATTATTGCAACACTTGGCCCAGCTACCGATAGTGAAGAAGTTATGAGTGATCTTATGGATGCGGGTGTGGATTTGGTGCGCCTTAACTTTTCACATGGCACTCATGAAGAACATGCTTGGCGGGTGAAAACATTACGCAAACTTAGTAAAGAAAAAAATTACGAAGTCGGTGTGTTAGGTGATTTACAAGGAGCGAAAATTAGGATTGGTACTTTTAAAGATAAAAAAATTCATCTTAATGTGGGCGATCAATTTTGCATTGATACTAACTTAACTATTGATGATGGTGATCATCATAAGGTGGGCACTACTTATAAAGGTTTAGCAGATGATGTCGGTGCTGGCGATACATTATTAGTGGATGATGGAATAATTGTTTTGGGGGTAGTTGATGTTGTAGAGGGAAAAATTAACTGTGATGTCATTATGGGTGGCGAGCTCAGTAGTAATAAAGGAATAAATCGACAAGGCGGTGGTTTATCGGCACCAGCTCTTACGGATAAAGATCGTGAAGATATAAAGCATGCAGTTGAATTTGATGTCGACTACATTGCAATTTCGTTTCCACGAGATGCTGAAGATATTAAATTAGCAAAACAGTTATTTTTGGATGCAGGTGGAAAGGCTGGCATCATCGCAAAAATAGAACGAGTCGAGTCTTTAGAGTCTATTGATGGAATACTGGATGCATGTGATGCCATCATGATTGGTCGTGGTGATTTAGGTGTAGAAATTGGTGATGCTGAAGTTCCGGGGGTGCAAAAGTCATTAATAGATTTAGCGCATGACAAAAACCGGATAGCAATAACGGCCACGCAAATGATGGAGTCGATGACTTATAGTCCCATTCCAACTCGTGCGGAAGTATCTGATGTTGCCAATGCAGTATTAGATGGTACGGATGCTGTGATGTTGTCTGGCGAAACAGCGGTCGGTAAATATCCTGTCAAAGCTGTAAAAGCGATGAACCGAACTTGTTTAGCATCAGAAAGACGAGTATTGAAAAAAGTATCGGATCAACGAACAAGTACCAAATTTGAAAGGGTAGATGAAGCGATTGCCATGTCAGCTATGTACACTGCGAATCGTTTAGATGTAACAGCGATTGCTGCATTAACTGAATCTGGTTCGACCGCACTTTGGATGTCGCGAGTGAACTCAGCGATACCTATTTACGCGCTCACACGCCATGAGAAAACCTTGCGCCTGGTGACACTATATAAAGGTGTATACCCTGCTCGGTTCGATGTATTAGGCCGAACTCATGCAGAAGTAAATAAAGAAGCCATAGGCGTGTTACAGAGATGTGGAGTTGTTCAAGAGAATGATTTAGTTATCATCACTAAGGGGGACTTGATGGGCGACGCAGGGGGCACGAGTGCGTTAAAAATTGTTCGAGTCGGTCACTTAATTGATCCACAATAATTGCTAAAATAAACCAAAATTACGTAATTCAAAATTATAAAATAGAGGGCCTCATAGGAGAATAGTTATGAATGTTCAAGAATTAAATATTATCGCATCTGCCATGGTGGCGCCTGGTCGCGGCATTTTGGCAATGGACGAAAGTCATCCGACCTGTAATAAACGCTTTGAGAGTTTAGGTATTGCGACAACTGAAGAAATGCGTCAAGCATATCGCGATATGTTGGTTACTGCACCCGGTTTGTCTGATTATATTGGTGGTGCAATCTTATTTGATGAAACCATCCGTCAAAAAACTTTAGAAGGCGTACCCTTTGCAGAATACTTAAGAAAAAATGGAATCATCCCAGGTATTAAGGTTGATGCAGGTGCAAAAGTGTTAGCAGGTCACGAAGATGAAAAAGTTACTGAAGGCTTAGATGGTCTACGTGAGCGTTTTGCTGAATACTATGAACTTGGTGCACGTTTTTCTAAGTGGCGCGCGGTGATAACAATCGGTGAGAAAATTCCTAGTTGGGCGTGCATAGAGGCGAATGCACATGCGCTAGCTCGCTATGCATTACTAAGCCAAGAAGCTGGCATTGTGCCCATCGTTGAGCCAGAAGTTTTAATGGACGGTGATCATTCTATTGAACGATGCTATGAAGTAACTGAGTTAGCTCAACGTATTACATTCCAGCAGCTTAAAAACCAAGGTGTTGCACTAGAAGGTATGATTTTAAAACCTTCAATGGTGATTTCTGGTGCTTCAGCTAAGAACCGAGCGGATATTCAAACTGTAGCTGAACAGACCATTAAATGTTTAATGGCATCGGTTCCAGCTTCTGTGCCTGGAGTTGCATTTTTATCAGGTGGTCAAAGTGATGAAGAAGCTAGTGCGCATTTAAATGCAATGAATGTGATGGGTGTTAAATTACCTTGGGCACTGACTTTTTCTTATGGCCGTGCATTGCAACAAACCGCGATGAAAACTTGGATGGGCGAAACGGCGAATGTAGAAAAAGCACAAAATGCATTGTTATGGCGTGCAAAATGTAATGGTTCTGCGGCGCTTGGTAAATATACCGAGGCAATGGAAAAGCAAGCCGCCTAATTCATCTTAATATATGCAGAAAAGTCTTAAGGTCGTTCCTGCATTATAATTTCCTACATTCAAATTTACTGAGTGGTTTTTTACTGCTCAATAAACACTCATATCAGCCTCTATGCGCACTTTAATAGTGCATATGCATGCTAATGATCAATAAATCTATTTTTAGCCTATGGCTAGAATAGTGCAATCGCACTATAAATTATTTATAGTGTTTTTCATAAATGGATTCGCAAGTAATCCAAATAACAATAATTAAAATTGAATCAATCGCTAAATATTAGCGATAAAACCATCCAAAAAGGAGTGCTGTCATGAAAATGATTACAGCCATTATTAAACCATTCAAGCTTGATGATGTACGCGAAGCTCTATCTGAAATAGGTGTTATGGGTCTCACAGTAACCGAAGTGAAAGGTTTTGGTCGTCAAAAAGGCCATACCGAACTTTATCGTGGAGCAGAGTATGTAGTCGATTTTTTACCAAAAGTTAAATTAGAAATCGGAATAACAGAAGATCTTGTTGAATCTGTTATCGAAGCAATCACCAAAGCTGCTAACACAGGAAAAATTGGTGATGGAAAGATTTTCATTACTAGTATCGAGCAAGCGATTCGCATCCGTACAAGTGAAACAGGTAAAGACGCTTTATAAATAATAAAAATAATATTTAAGAATTAGAAAGGGAAATACGATGAGTTTGTTAAGAAATAAATTTTGGCTGTTTGGTTTATTTGTATTTTCACTGCCGAGCTTGGCGTTAGCGGAAGATGTATTGGATACAGGCGATACTTCTTGGTTGCTGACATCAACTGCGCTAGTTTTATTTATGACTATTCCAGGCTTGTCACTGTTTTATGCAGGGTTAGTGCGTAGCAAAAATGTGTTATCGGTTTTGATGCAATGTTTTACAATTACATGTTTAGCTTCACTGGTTTGGATTGTATTTGGTTACAGCCTTGCATTTAGCGATGGTGGTTCAATGAATAGTTGGTTAGGAGGGTTCTCTAATACATTCTTATCTGATGTAACACGCAGTTCTTTGAGTGGCACTATTCCAGAGAGTGTGTTCATAATGTTTCAAATGACTTTTGCAATTATTACACCAGCTTTGGTTGTCGGTGGTTTTGCGGAACGCATGAAATTTTCCGCGATGATTTGGTTTTCAGTATTATGGCTAGTAGTCGTTTATCTTCCAGTTTGTCACTGGGTGTGGGGTGGTGGCTGGTTAGGCGAAAAAGGCGTATTAGATTTTGCCGGCGGTTTGGTAGTTCACTTAACGGCAGGTGCTGGTGCAATTGTTGCTGCAATGGTATTGGGTAATCGTAAAGGTTTTCCTAGAACGGCAATGCCACCACATAATTTAACCATGTCTGTTACAGGTGCTGGTATGTTATGGGTCGGTTGGTTCGGTTTTAATGCGGGTAGTGCCGTGGCTGCAAGTGGAGACGCAGGAATGGCAATGTTGGTAACGCACATTAGTGCTGCAACAGGTTCACTAGTTTGGATGTTTGCAGAATGGATTAAATACGGAAAACCAAGTGTACTTGGTATCGTAACCGGAATGGTTGCAGGTCTTGGTACGATCACTCCTGCATCTGGTTTTGTGGGCCCAATGGGCGCATTAATTATTGGTGCTTCGGCGGGTATTATTTGTTTCATTGCAACTAACTTTATTAAGCGGGTACTTAGGATTGATGATTCACTAGATGTATTCCCTGTTCACGGAGTAGGCGGAATATTAGGAACTATATTGGCAGGTGTGTTTGTTGCTGAAAAATTTGGTGGGGCAGGTCTTGCAGAAGGTATGACTATAAGTTCACAAGTGGGTGTGCAGATTCAAGGTGTACTCGCTGTGCTTGTTTGGACAGTTGTTGCAACCTTTATTATTTTAAAAGTGATAAAGGTAATCATTGGAATACGTGTTGATGAACAAGAAGAGACACAGGGTTTGGACGTTACTCAACATGAAGAAACTGGCTACAATATGTAACATTTCTTTAACGTTGTTATTAATAAAAGGGCTGCTTATTGCAGCCTTTTTATTTTGAAATACTTATTAGATGCTTCCCTAATGTTGAATCTATATCAATATTCTGGTTTCTCGTAATTGAAAAAATAGGGACATCAAGAAGTGATTTAAGATCTTCAAGATTATTCATAGCATCATCCTGTTCAGCATCTTTGCTATTCAGAATAACTGCGCATAATACTAGATCATTGTGGCGAATGGCTTCTGCTGTTAATAATATATGATTTATGCATCCTAATTGATCATTAGCAATTAATATAACGGGGAGCTGCATCGATCTTGCAAGATCTGCATTTAAACCATCTTCACATAACGGCGAATAAAAACCTCCTGCTCCTTCAATAAATAAGAAGTCGTCTTCGTTAACTTTATTTAGACAAGCTTGTTGTACCTCCTTGACGGTTATCGGTTGATTAACCAATCGTGCGGCGCGTTGAGGAGAAATAGCTGGTTCGAAACGATATAGGCAAATATCTACCAACGGAATTTTTTTCTGTACAGCTTCATAGTAGTGTTTAGCATCATCAGGCTGTAGCTCTTCATCGATAATCTTGCATCCAGATTCAATTGGTTTACGAGGAACAACTGATATAGCCTCTTGATGTAACAAAGATACGATTTGTGAGCCGATATAAGTCTTACCTACATCCGTATCGGTACCTGTGATAAAAAGACCCTTATGTAATGCAGCTTTTTTCATATATAAAACAATTACTTATCCTAGCAGTTGACATACATACCGATTGGTATGTATAACATACCAATCGGTATGTAATGAATAACAAAGAATTAACTTATGCAAACTGCAGCAACAGATACTGAAGAAGAACTCGCAACCCGGCAAGTTATTTTACAAGCAGCGTATGAAGAAATTCATGTGCGTGGTTTTCAAGCAGCAAGTCTTTCAAAAATTTTAGCGAATACTAATGTAACTAAGGGTGCACTTTATCACTACTTTCCTACAAAACTAGCTTTGGGTTATGCAGTGGTAGATGAGATTCTCGCTGAACAAATTCAACAGCAATGGGTGCAGCCGTTGTTGCAAACAGATGATCCTGTAACTGGACTAATCCAAATAATTAAGCAGGCAGGCCAAGAACTAACGGAAGAAGACATATATTGTGGTTGCCCTCTGAATAACCTCGCTCAAGAAATGGCACCAGTAGATGAAGGCTTTCGTTCCCGTGTTGAATTTGTTTATGAAGCTTGGCGAATGGGTACAGAGACGGCTTTTAAAAACGGGCAAGATAAAGGTTTTGTGAAAAAAGAAATTAACGCAACTAGTGTTGCAACCATGATTGTCGCAAGCCTTGAAGGGTGTATGGGACTTGCAAAAAATGCGCGTAGTAAAAAAATGCTTTACCAATGTGGAGAAAGTGTAATGGACTATCTTCAAAGTCTAAGAACTTAAGGAGTCAGCATGCTTAGCAAATATTCAGATTGGATACTTCGATGGCGTTATGTTGTTGTGATAATAACGCTTATGTCAGCCTTCATGCTAGCAAGGGGCGGTGAAAATTTAGTTTTTACTAATGATTATCGTTATTTCTTCAGTGAAGATAACCCTCAGTTGCTCGAGTTTGAAGCATTACAAGATACTTATACTAAAAACGACAATATATACATTATGTTGGATCCAAAGGATGGTGAAGTATTTAACAGAAAATACTTAAGTGCATTAAAAGAACTCACTGAAGGTTCATGGCAAATCCCATATTCAATTCGAGTTGATTCGATAACTAATTTTCAACATACCTATGCAGAACAAGACGATTTAATTGTTATCGATTTGGTAGATGATGTAGATAACCTCAGTGCTGAAGATTTAGCTTATATAAAGAACATTGCATTAAATGAACCGTTACTTGTTCATCGTTTGGTATCAGAGTCCGCAAATGCTGCAGGTGTGAACATTACTATTGAGTTGCCCGGTAAGAATGAAATTACTGAAGGCCCAGAGGTGGTGTCTTTCACCCGCAATATGATCAAAGAATTTGAGCAGGAATATCCAGAACTGGATGTGTATACCACTGGCATAGTAATGATGAACAATGCATTTCCAGAAGCCAGTATTAGCGACATGAAGAATTTAATACCATTCGCATTCTTAGCCATCATTATTGGGTTGTATTTATTCTTGCGTAGTATAAGTGCAACCATAGCTGCATTAATTGTCATTATACTTTCTATTATGATGGGCATGGGTACAGCTGGTTGGTTTGGGTTCAAGTTAACGCCACCTTCAGCATCGGCTCCGACCATGATTCTTACTTTAGCGGTAGCAGACTGCGTTCACTTCCTAACTACGTTTTTAAATTCTATGCGTACTGGTATGGATAAATTCACAGCGATCAAAGAATCACTACGTGTTAATTTTAATCCTATCTTTTTGACTTCATTAACCACTGTAATTGGGTTTTTGAGTTTAAATTTCAGCGATGTGCCACCATTTCGAGATCTTGGAAATATTACAGCTATGGGTGTTACCTATGCGTTTATATTGTCTATCTTCTTTTTGCCAGCTGTAGTTGCAATTTTGCCGTTCAAAGTTAAGCAACGGGTGGATAAAAAAACCAAACTCATGCAAGGCATTGCTGAATTTGTAATAGCAAAACGTAAAATACTACTGTGGGCAATGGGCTTAGTCATAATTGGTTTTATAGCAGTAATTCCACGCAATGAAATTAATGATAAGTTTGTAGAGTACTTTGATGAATCGATAGAGTTCCGACGTCATACAGATTATGTAGCAGATAAAGTAACCGGGCTATATAGCATTCAGTTTTCACTGGAGAGCAGTGATTCTGGTGGTATAAGTGAGCCACAGTTTCTAAAGGTTATGGACGAATTTGTTGCTTGGACTAGAAATCAATCAGAAGTGATGCATGTGAATGCTGTTTCAGATACTTTCAAACGTCTGAATAAAAATATGCATGGTGATGATGAAAAGCTTTATTCACTACCGGACAATCGAGAATTAGCTGCACAATATCTATTGCTCTATGAAATGTCATTGCCTTATGGATTGGATCTTAATGATCAAATTAATGTAGATAAATCATCAACACGTATTTCAACTACGTTAAAAACACTTAGTACTACTGAAATGTTAGCATTTGAAGAAAATTCTAGAAAGTGGTTGGAGCAAAATGCTGCAGGGATAAAAGCTGTTATTTCTAGTCCAGCAGTAATATTTTCACATCTAGCCATGCGCAACATTGATAGCATGATTGTAGGTACTTTGGTTGCGCTTGTACTTATCTCTATTATTCTAATTTTTGCTTTGCGTTCTCTAAAACTTGGTTTAATAAGCTTAATCCCAAATTTAGCGCCTATAGGTGTAGCCTTTGGACTGTGGGGTATATTTGTAAGTGAAATAGGTTTAGCGCTTTCGATTGTTGCCGGTATGACCTTAGGTATTGTAGTGGATGACACAGTACATTTTATGAGCAAATATTTACGCGCCAAGCGTGAGAAAAATCTTTCTGCTACCGAAGCAGTGCGTTATGCATTTGAAAACGTAGGCACAGCACTTTTAGTGACTACTGTTGTCTTAGCTGCAGGATTTTTAGTTTTAGCCATGTCAGCTTTTGAACTTAACTCTGCTATGGGTTTGCTAACTGCAGTTACTATTGTGATTGCTTTAATTATTGATTTCTTATTCTTACCACCGTTACTAATTGCTCTTGAGGAAAATCGAAATGAAGAAGATTTGGTTCCTGACTTGGCTTCTAGTTAGTACATGCATATTTTCGATCTCATGGGCAGAAACGCCCGAAGAAAAAGGCTTTGCTATTGCTGTTGCTGCTGATAAGCGTGACACAGGTTTTGTAACACAAACTGCAGACTTGGTGATGACCTTGCGCAATCGTCAAGGTCAAGAGAGTACTCGCTATATTCGTACTCGCACATTAGAAGTTGAAGGTGATGGTGACAAAGCATTATCTATATTTGATCGTCCCGCAGATATTAAGCACACTGCAGTATTAACCTTTAGCCATGGATTAGAGCCGGATGATCAGTGGCTTTATCTACCAGCATTAAAACGTGTAAAGCGTATCAATTCTCGCAATAAATCGGGTCCTTTTGTAGGTAGTGAATTTGCCTTTGAAGACTTAGGTTCGCAAGAAGTTGAAAAATATTCATATAAATATTTACGTGATGAAGCCTGCGGCGAATGGCAATGTTTTGTCGTAGAGCGATTTCCAGAATATGAATATTCTGGCTACACGCGTCAACTTGCTTGGATTGATCAGGCCGAATATCGCATTGTTAAAGTAGAATTCTATGATCGTAAAAACTCATTATTAAAAACACTCACATATTCTGGTTATCAAGAATACATAGATTATTTTTGGCGTCCTGATGAAATGTTTATGGAGAATCATCAGACCGGAAAGACAACTACTTTAAAGTGGGCTAACTACAAATTTAAAACCAAACTTAAAGATCGCGATTTCAATTCAAACGCTTTGCCGCGGTTACGTTAACTTTAGATAACTCGAGATGCCTACTTTAAGTAAGAATAATTCTTACCTTTGTTTAGTAATTAGTCTTATATTACAAACATTACTGCATGCTGTTCATGCGGAAGATAATACAAGTGGTGTCTGGTCTGGTTATATCTCAGGGCAAGGTCGTGCTTTCTGGCAAAGCCCACAGTTTAGTGATCAACGTGATGGTGATTTATCGTTAGCCTTTGAGCCTGAATATTATAAAGATTGGAATAATGGTCTACGTGCAATTACATTTAAACCATTTGCGCGTTTAGATTCCACAGATCCAGAGCGTTCACATGTTGATATTCGTGAAGCGCACTATTTGCATGTAATAGGAGATTGGGAGTGGCGTGTTGGAGTGGCCAAAGTTTTTTGGGGTGTGACTGAATCTCAGCATTTAGTAGACATTATTAATCAAACTGATTTGGTTGAGAATATTGATACCGAAGATAAGCTTGGTCAGCCAATGATTGAAACCACTTGGTTGCAAGATTGGGGTGCTTTGCAGTTTTATATTCTGCCGGGATTTCGTGAGCGAACTTTTCCGGGCCGCAAAGGACGTTTGCGTACAGGTTTAGTGGTTGATTCTGATGAAGAGGAATTTGAATCTGGCGCAGAGGAACATCATGTTGATTGGGCGCTGCGACTGAAAACACAATTTGGTCCGGTAGATTTAGGTATATCACATTTTAATGGCACATCGCGTGTACCAGAATTACGGCCCACTTTAATTTCAGCAGGCGGAGTAGAGCTTATTCCTTACTATGGGTTAATTGATCAAACCGGCTTAGACCTTCAGGCCATCATTGGTAACTGGACTTGGAAACTTGAGTCTATTTTGCAGACAAAAAAAGGACGGGATTTCACTGCAGCAGTAGGAGGTTTTGAGTACACCTTTTATGGAGTCAGTGAGAGTGGTGCAGATTTAGGTGTGTTATCTGAATATAACTTTGATGACCGTAAACAGGATGCACAAGTAGTTTTTCAGGATGATATTTTCTTAGGTATGCGTTATGTTCTAAATGATGCGCAGGATACTGAACTACTTGCAGGTGGTTTCTATGATTTTGATTACAATAGTAAAAGTGTTCGAGTTGAGTTACAGCGAAGATTTAGTGATAGCTGGAAATTAGAGAGTGAATTACAAATGTTTAGTGATGTAGCGGGAGACGACCCGCTACGTACATTTCATCGTGATGATTATTTGCAAATTGATCTGGCATACTATTTTTAAATCGTCAATTATATTTTAGATTTTGTCATCGCGATTGCTTTATCAATTTCAGCTCTACGTCCCTGATCTGCAGGTGGTCGATCAGGCGCAGCTTTAGCTTTGTTTAAAGCCACAATAGCTTCGTCATAACGTTTTCTATCAATCAAATAGTCTCCATAGAAATAATTTGAATCAACACCATCAGGGTTAATTTCTAGAGCTTTCTTTAAATGTTGTTCAGCTTTTTTATTGCTTCCAAACCCAACTGGATGCTGAAAAATATTTAGAGCAATATTTGTAGCTCTTGGGTCATGCTTGAATAAGAGGTTTGCTTATACAGACACGATTCAAAGTTTAATTCCTGTTAATCGTTCGCAGGCTTCTAAATATTTTGCACTGGTATTATCTATAATTTCTTGCGGAAGCTTTGGTCCGGGTGATTTTTTGTTCCAGTCTAGGGTTTCTAAATAGTCACGCACATATTGTTTGTCATAACTTTTTGGACTTGTGCCAGCTTGATATGTGTCTTTCGGCCAGAATCGCGAGGAGTCAGGGGTTAGAGCTTCATCGATTAAAACAATTTCATTGTTTTCATCTAAACCAAATTCAAATTTTGTATCAGCAATGATAATGCCGCGTTGTAATGCATATTCTGCAGCTTGTTTATAGATTTCTATGCTTAGGTCTCGTACTGATTCAGCAATTTCTTTTCCAACTAACTCTATAATTTTGTCAAAGTTCACATTTTCGTCATGGTCACCGGCTGCAGCTTTTGTAGAAGGTGTAAAAATTGGAAATTCTAATTGTTGTGCTTGTTTTAAATTGGGTGTTAATGTCACACCACAGATGGAACCTGTGTTTTGATATTCCTTCCAGCCTGATCCAATAACATAACCACGTACGATCGCTTCGAAAGGAAGGGCTTTTAGCTTGCGAACAATGACGCTTCTATCTTTAATAATTTCTAATTCTTGCTTATCTATGATGATATCTTTTAGTTTGATATCGCTAAGGTGATTTTTTACTTTGCTGGAAAATCGATCAAACCAAAAATTAGAAACTGTCGTGAGTACCATGCCTTTTTTAGGGATGGGATCAGGCAGCACTACATCAAAGGCTGAGAGTCGGTCACTGGTGACGATTAGCCAATGTTGCTCGTCGACTTCGTAGATGTCGCGTACTTTGCCTTGGTAGACCTTTTTTAGTGATTTTAGATTGGATTCAAATAGCATTTTTGTTCTTTTAAGTGCCTAATTCTCTTATATATGCTGGTTTTATTGGTCTGTCTCAGCCAAAATGCCCGCT
>CAJHXG010000088.1_pt1 | contig 15595 bp, 16 predicted proteins | sample 9198481 | NCBI WGS metagenome assembly CAJHXG01 (sample SAMEA7708348, study PRJEB35096) | sediment metagenome | biome: marine neritic benthic zone biome [ENVO:01000025]; feature: sediment [ENVO:00002007]; material: shallow marine sediment [ENVO:03000034] sea grass bed [ENVO_01000059] ... | reverse complement strand
CGTGCAATGGCAACCCGTTGTTGCTCACCTCCAGATAGCGTAGTTGGAAAATGATTATTGCGATGACTCATACCAACTCGCTTAAGCAATGAGGCTGCTTTCTCATTAGCATGTTTATCATCATTAATTTCTAGCGGCAGCATTACATTCTCAAGTGCAGTAAAACCAGGCAATAGATGAAAGGCCTGGAACACAAAGCCAACATATTGATTACGTAGTGCAGCTCGTTCGTCTTCACTCAAAATTTCAAGCTTGTGATGGAACAATTCGATACTTCCCGTGGTCGGAGTATCAAGACCTGCTAACATGCTTAACAAAGTTGTTTTACCAGAACCAGATTGGCCAATTACAGCTACAGTCTCCGCTCCATCAACTTGAAGATTAACTTCTTCCAGTATTGTAATTAGCCCTTCTTCAGTCGAGACATTTTTGCTAACTTGTTTGCAACGAATAACAGATGAACTAGAAATGATATTTCTCCGTATTGTAGTTATTTCTTTCCTAACTGCTTTTAGTCTTTGCCATGCCAAAGACAATACAATCTTGGTATTAGGTGACAGCCTAAGTGCTGCCTATGGCATTGAGATTGAACATGGCTGGGTCAATCTATTGCGTAATCGTTTAGATAACTATAGCGAAGACAAGCAATGGAATGTAGTCAATGCGTCCGTTAGTGGTGAAACTACCGCAGGAGGACTAGCACGTCTGCCTGACTTGATAGATCAATACCAGCCTGTACTGTGCATTATTGAGCTCGGAGCCAATAATGGCTTAAGGGGCCAATCCACCTCACTTATGCAGAGTAATTTAGACCAAATGGTAAAACACTGCGATACCGCTGGCACGTCTTTGCTCCTAGGCATAAAACTCCCACCTAATTATGGAGAAAAATACACTCATGCTTTTCATCAAATATATATAGATGTTGCTAATAAAAATGAAATTTCATTAGTACCTTTTCTACTTGATGGCATTGCTCTGCAAGATAAGTTTTTACAAGCTGATAGGCTACATCCCACTGTTGAAGCACAGCCAATTATTCTAGATAACGTATGGCCAACTTTATGCAAAGTATTGGAATCACTTTAAGATGAATTGGTCAGTTTATATCATAGAGGCAGACGACCGATCTTACTACACTGGTATTACTACAGATATTAATAAACGTTTTCAAAAACATTTGAATGGTAATGGTGCAAAATATTTTAATGGTCGATCTCCCATTAAAATCGTATATACAGAAAATGAACATACTCGCAGCAGTGCAAGCAAACGCGAAGCTGAAATTAAAAAACTAAGCCGAAACGAAAAAAAATTGCTAATAGATGCTAATTAACTGTTTTGAATAGCCCAAGTTACATCTAAAGCTTGGCGATTTTGCCAAACATCATGCACACGAAAAATATTTACTCCTGCTATAACCCCCAGTGCGGATGTTGCACAGGTTGCAGGCATCCGTTCTCTCGGGTCTTCTCGATTAGAAATCTCGCCCATGAAACGTTTTCGACTAGTCCCCAGCAATACAGGGTAACCTAACTCTACTATTTGCTTGAGGTCTCGCAATAACTCTAAATTATGCTGAGTTCGTTTACCAAACCCTATACCTGGATCAAGAATGATATTAGCTTTATCAACTCCTAGACTTTCTGCATGTTTAGCACGTGCAAGTAAATACTCTGACACCTCTAGTGTTACATTTTCATAGCTTGGGTTATCTTGCATATTTCCAGGCTCTCCCTGCATATGCATTAAGCAAATTGATACATTGGAATTCATTGCAAGTTTTAGTAAAGATTCATCTTCACGTCCTGCACTCACATCATTCAACATCGTAGCACCTGCATCTAATGCCGCTTTTGCTACTTCTGATAGAGTTGTATCGATACTAATATGAATATGTTTAGGCAGTTCCTTATGTAATCCCGCTATTACATCCAACACTCTTCTTTTTTGTTCTGTAGCATCAATGCGCCCTGCACCAGGTCGAGTAGATTCACCACCAATATCAATAATGTCTGCACCCTGCTCCACCATTTCCATACCACGGGTAATGGCATCTTTAGAGGATGGATACATACCACCATCAGAAAAACTGTCTGGAGTTACGTTCAAAACTCCCATTAACAAAGGTTTTGAATAATTAAGTTGCATATTAGTCATCACTAATTTTTTGAATATGGTATCACTTTTATACTACTTCCCACTTCTATACTCATAAGATCTTCACCCATATGAACCTCACCTTCATATGCAATATTTACTTGCTTTAATACCTCGTCTTCAGACATACCTACTACTATTATATGCGTCATAACCGCGGTACGTGGTTTTATACTGCTTAACACTTTTACTAGTTGCTCAGGATTGGTGTGATAACGTTGGATTTTTTGCAAGCGTGGATTTTTCTCGAGAATATTATGATCGACTGACATAATTTCATGTACCAAAAGATCTATACCTACAGAGTGATCAATAAGACTCTGCGAATAACTTGTATCACCAGAAATAACTACTGAACGCTCGCCAAAGTCAATGCGGTAACCATATGCAGGGTTAACAGGTCTATGGTCTACCAGAAATGCCGTCACTTTAATGCCATTTTCAGAATAAATGACTCCTGGTTTAATATCATTAGTAACTACAGCACCAGCATTTATGCTTAGCCCTGAATATTGATTACGTAGTTGAACATCATAAGCATAGGCTTGGCTTAAGTGATCAACAAAAGATTTTGTTCCATTCGGCCCATAAATATTTAATGGCGAAGGCCGTTGATAAATCCAGCCCGTAAGCCAGACATCATCTAATGCAGAAATATGATCTGAGTGAAGGTGGGTGAGAAATATTTGTTGTATATCGGATATACGAATATCGAGTTGCTGCAAACGTTGCACCACACCCCGACCCGAGTCGAAAAGTAAATACTTACCACCTACTTCGACTAATACTGCAGGACCACTACGATCTACACTGGGACGCGGACTACCTGTGCCCAGCAGAGTCACTTTTATGAAATCCGCATTACATGCAGCTGCATACAGAACCATGGCTAAAACAAAAAATGATTTTTTAATCAATTTCATACAATCACCAATTTACATAAAATTTGCTTTGTTTAGTTTTACTTGCTTTATTTTTCAACACGCAGAACAGCGAGAAATGCCTCTTGTGGAATCTCTACTCTGCCGATCTGTTTCATGCGTTTTTTACCCGCTTTCTGTTTCTCTAACAGCTTTTTCTTTCTGGTGATATCACCGCCGTAACACTTAGCAGTAACATTCTTACGCAAAGCTTTAGTCGTTGTCCTAGCAATCACTTTTGAACCAATCGCTGCCTGAATCGCTACATCGTACATTTGCCTTGGAATAATTTCTTTCATTTTAACTGCAAGGTCTCGACCAAATGTAGCAGCTTGATCTTTATGCACAATTAACGAAAGTGCATCTACACGCTCACCATTAATTAGTGTATCTAATTTCACTAATGGGGCAGCTTGAAATTTAGCATGGTGATAATCAAATGAGGCATAGCCACGACTTACTGACTTTAGCCGATCGAAAAAATCTAATACCACTTCACTTAGTGGTAACTCAAAATTAATCGCAACTTGATTACCATGATAATTAAGGTTTTTCTGTACACCACGTTTTTCAATACATAAAGTAATAACATTACCTACATATTCATGTGGCACCAATATAGAGGCATGAATAATAGGTTCATGTATCTCTTTTATCTTACTGGTTTCAGGCAAGTCTGAAGGATTATGAATTTGTTTAACTTCCCCATCTGAAGTGTGCACTTCATAAATTACAGTTGGCGCGGTAGTAATTAGATCTAAAAAATATTCGCGCTCGAGACGCTCTTGCACTATCTCCATATGCAGCATTCCAAGGAAACCACACCGAAACCCAAAACCTAAAGCATCCGAGGACTCTGGCTCAAAACTAAAAGCAGAATCATTCAAACTGAGTTTATCTAAAGCATCACGGAAGGATTCATAATCATCAGAGTTAACTGGAAACACACCGGCAAATACATTTGGCTGCACTTCTTTAAAACCGCCAAGTGCTTGCTCTGCCGGATTAGATGTATCTGTAAAAGTGTCACCAACTTTGGCAGCAGTGATGTCTTTAATTCCGCAAATAATGTAGCCTACTTGCCCTGTCTTTAAGCTTTCACTTTCTTTACGCTTAGGGGTGAATACACCAACCTTCTCAACCTGATGGCTTCGCCCCGTGGACATCGCGGTAATCTTTTGTTTAGGTTTTATTTCACCTTGCATAACACGAACTAAGGATATGACACCTACATAACTATCAAACCAGGAATCTACTATTAGGGCTTTTAAAGGCGCATCTACTTCACCAACCGGCGCAGGAAAGCGTTGCACGATTGCCTCAAGGGCTTCTTCTACACCAATGCCTGTTTTTGCACTAACCAGCAAAGGATCAGTAGCATCAATACCAATAACATCTTCTATTTCTTCAGCAACGCGATCAGGATCAGCAGAATCTAAATCCATTTTGTTTAAAATTGGCAGGATTTCTAGACCAAGGTCGATTGCGGTATAACAGTTTGCAACACTTTGCGCTTCCACACCTTGAGAAGCATCTACAACCAATAATGCACCTTCACATGCAGCCAATGAACGAGAGACCTCATAAGAGAAATCCACGTGCCCTGGAGTATCAATGATGTTTAGTTGATAGGTATGACCATCTTTAGCTTTGTAATCAAGTGATACACTCTGAGCTTTAATGGTAATACCTCGCTCGCGCTCTAGATCCATTGAATCTAGCACTTGCTCACTCATCTCACGCTCAGACAAGCCACCGCAGTGCTGAATAAACCGATCTGCTAGAGTAGATTTTCCGTGATCAATATGCGCAATGATAGAAAAGTTGCGAATTCGCTCCATAGAATAATGTAGGAGTTTTCCTTAAGACCTGTTTGAATTTCATACTATTAAATATCAGATCTAATTATCGCTTATTTTGAGTAACTTTTACTAACCTTTACTTTAATATTCCAATAATTTATTAGCTCTTATCCCTTTAGGGCCCCTACTCTTTTTCGGGAACTCTCATTGCTAAAAACTCAGGTCCATGAGAACGCTGCACCAATATGGATATGAATTTCCCCTCAGGGAGATCATTCATCAGTTTTGTAAATGCCGCAACACTTTCAACCGGCTCACCATTAATCATTTGAATGACATCACCTTTACGTATTCCGGCAGATTTAGCTGCTCCACTTTGTGCATCTAGCACTAGTAAGCCACTATTTTCCAGTTCTAGGTTCTCCAATTCTTCATCTGTTAATGGGCGCAGCACTAATCCAAAAACAGTATCTTCAGTTTCTTCTTCAGGAGCATCTTTACTTGCTAGTGACTGATTTTTTTCTGGCAATTGACCAATTTTTAACTTTATGTTTTTAGTCTTACCATCACGCATTAATTTCAACTTAACCGTTTCGCCTACACGAGTACGTCCCACGAGAGGTGGTAGTGACGCAGAGTTTTTAACTTCTTTACCGTCATAACTAAGAATAATGTCACCCACCTGAATATCAGTATCTTGCGCAGGGCTATCAGGCAATATCTTTGCAACCAATGCACCAGTTGGTTTTTCCATACCAAAGGACTCTGCAAGTTCGCGCGTGACTTCCTGAATGTATACTCCTAACCAACCTCGTGACACATAACCGTGGGTTTTTAATTGCTCAACTACATCCATAGCATCTTCAATTGGAATCGCGAACGATAAACCCATGAAACCACCAGATCGTGTATAGATTTGTGAATTAATACCGACAACGTTGCCATCAAGGTCAAATAATGGGCCACCTGAGTTACCGGGATTGATAGCAACATCAGTTTGAATAAATGGCACATAGTTTTCACTTGGAAGACTTCTGCCTTTTGCGCTGACAATTCCTGCTGTAACTGAAGCATCAAATCCAAACGGCGAACCAATCGCTAACACCCATTGCCCTACTTTTACCGCATCTGAATCACCAAGTTTTACACTTGGAAAATTGCTGCCTTCTAGTTTTAACAATGCTATATCGCTACGCGGGTCACTACCTATCATTTCAGCAACCAATTGTCTTCGATCGCTTAATTTAACGATAATTTCATCAGCACCTTTAACAACATGGTGATTAGTAATTACATAACCATCATCAGAAATAATAAAGCCGGAGCCTAATGAACGTGAATTAAAAAATTCTTCGCCACCATTACCGCCATGTTCTCCAAAGAATTTTTCAAAAAAATCTCCAAATGGGCTGCCTTCTGGAAGTTCAGGCATATCCATGCCAGGCGGCAAACCTCTTTTTACTTCAGTTTGCTTACTGGTACTGATATTAACAACGGCATCTGCATGCTCTTCAACCAATTCGGTAAAATCAGGCAAGTTGTATCGCGCTGCTGCATTCATTGAAGCAGTACAAATTAAAATTAAAAAACTAATTAATAAACCAGCAATAACATTCCTATTCTTCATTACCTACTCTCCGTTCTGGCTATATGATTTACTTAAATTATATTTTAATTAGCTTGCTTAATAGAATTACTAATAAGCAAGTAACAAATGTATCTAGACATTTTGAAAACTGAAAAAGTTTAATCTAAATATTATTATTTTATTTACCAATCTATTTAAGAGGTGTGTAAGTAATAGATGAACCAATCATCTTTACTGTGCCTTGTGGCACTTCACCTACCACTGTAATTTGGTGCTGATTAAGGTCTCTAGCATAAGCATTAATAACACCTTGCTTATGTGCACCTTTATACATATGTCCTGGTTCATCTACCTTGCTAATAAATACTGAAACAGAAGCTAAGCCATCTGTAAGAACCATATGCTGAACAGGATTATTACTAGCACTCATCAATCTTCTAGATACACTTTGCAACGAAAAACCTGGTGGGAGTTTTTCAACTTTCCAGGCCCGGTCGGGTTGCAGCTCACCATTAAGCTCAACACTTGCAGTTTTCCATGTGTAATCATTTAAATGCACACTTGGTTGAAATAAATTTTCGGGAACGGTTTCGCGCATGCGAAAACTGGTAAACATCATATTTTCGATAGCTTTACCGTTAACATCAAAGGTCTTAGATTCTAAAACCATTCCATGTTGAGCCTCTAAACAAAGCTCATGCCCATATCGAAGTTTATCTAAGGGTTCAAAACGAACCATCGTGCAATCATGTCCTGCAATTCTCGCCTGACCTACTTCAGTTAATTTATAATGAAAAGCCATTTCGTTTAAATTGGAAGGCAAAGAAGAAGGTAACCCGTGAGTTGCGCTGGCAGTTTCGATTACCACTAATTTATCACGTGGCCAAATACATGTAAGAACGTCCTGATCACGAATAACTTCCCGCGCATCACCGGTAAGTGAAACGAGTTTTTCGCGCACACCACTGTCAGAGTAACCATGCACAATGCTCATGGTCTCAATATTGCCGTTATGCATGAAAACAAAGGTGCCTTCGTAGTTACCTCTTTCCAGAGTTTGATTCATTTTGCTGAGCAATTGCTGCAAATCAGCCTCGACAGCAGAAGAGGCATTAGCGGATACAGCAAAAAAGCTACACGTAATAAATAGTATTATGAGCAGTCGTAGTAAGATCATTGGTAACTTAATTGTTTGTATCTATGTCGTCTTTTCCGTAACCAACAATCCTTACATGCGGAACTGATACACGTGGAGACGCATACTCAGCGTGATTCATAATGTAACTATTGAAACTTGCTGCTGCTTCAGGATTAGAAATAAAGTTCTGCAAATCCTCACTGCTTACGCGTTGAATGTCGCTCTCTTCTACTACACGATCTGCAACAATTGCAGTGGTTGTTGTTTCATTATTTGTTTGCACATAGTTTTGAAATGACACAAACGAAACTACAGCAACTGACGCCGCAATGGCTAAGCCTATCGCAGTTTTGAACCTACCCGCATCTTTTGCATGATTTTCTTTTTCTATTTCGCTATCGCCATTAAACTCTGGCACTGACATTTCTTCATCAGTCAACTTACTCATTACATTATGAACAAAATTTGAATTAATCTGTTTAGGCAACTCATCACGTATGGCATACCCAATCACATTATAGCGATACAAAGTTGAACGAAGTGCATCGTTTGACTTCATTTCTTTTAAGATTCGTTGTGTCTCAAATTCAGATATATCTTCATCTAAGACTCTTGATAATAACTCTTGACTTATTTCCTTCATAATAAAATCATTCCATGTAATCTAAGCAATTTTTCTAACTTATTTAACCTATTAGTGGCTTAAGATGTTTATCGATTGCTTCGCGTGCGCGAAATATCCTTGACCTAACCGTTCCAATCGGACATTCCATCACTAACGCAATTTCATCATAAGTCATTCCTTCTAACTCACGTAGTGTAATCGCTGTCTTCAAGTCTTCAGGCAATTCCTTTATCGCTCGATAGACTGTCTGTTCAATTTCACTAGTGAGTAGATTGCCTTCCGGCGTATCATACTCTTTCAATGCAATTGCTGATTCAATATGTTCAGCATCCTCTATATCCACTGCATATGCAGGTGTCTTGCGACTCTGCGACACGAGGTAGTTCTTCGCAGAATTTATTGCGATCCTATACAACCAAGTATAGAACGCGCTATCTCCCCTAAAATTCTTAAGCCCTCGATAAGCTTTGATAAAAGCTTCTTGCGCTACGTCTTGCGCATCGTCATTGTCTTTGACGAAGCGAGTTACCAAGTTCACCACCTTTAGGTGGTACTTAGTCACGAGCACGTCAAACGCGACTTTATCCCCTTTTTGAGCCCTCTTTACGAGCTCCTTATCGTTATTATTCCCGCCCATCAGGGCTTAACTCCTGTAAGTGCAGCCTTATATATTGGCTTGCTAACAATATGACACTGTTATTGGTGAAGAGTTCTACATCCCATACTCTGGTGAGGATTCTACCGCTAAGTGGTGTAGTTTTGTTAACCAGATCACCCTTCTATGCCACAATAGGTCTCATTGGGCCAAAAGTGGACTAAAAAGTTGCCCAAAACATCACATGAAAGTCAGGATTTAATCGTTTATATATGCATGATATTGACATCTTAATTATCGGTAGTGGTGCAGCTGGACTAAGCCTGGCTTTGCGCCTGCAATCTGACTACCGGATTGCCGTCATCTCCAAAGGCCCTTTAGATGAAGGTAGCACCGCCTGGGCCCAAGGCGGTATCTCGGCAGTTATGGATGATGGAGATTCGATCGAACAACATAAGGCAGACACCATGGATGCTGGTGCGGGTCTTTGCGATGAAGCTGCGGTTTTACACACCGTCTCACATGGCAAAGAAATGATCACCTGGCTACAAGAGCTAGGTGTCGAATTTACTTATGAAACGGGCTTGAATGGAAAAAAATATTTACACCTCACTCGAGAGGGCGGACATACCCACCGTCGTGTGGTGCATTCTGCAGATGCTACAGGCTGGGCGATTGAAAATGCATTAATTAAAAACACTCTTGAAAAAGATAATATCGAACTGTTTGATCATCATATTGCGATTGATTTAATTACTACACACAAGCAGTTACAAAACAAAGTTAAAAATAAAACTAATCAATGTGTAGGTGCATATGTGCTCGACACTATCGATAATAGAGTTAAAACTTTTAAAGCTAAACATGTAGTGCTGGCTACAGGTGGGGCCAGCAAAGTCTACTTATATACCAGCAACCCTGATAGCTCTTCTGGCGATGGCATTGCCATGGCATGGCGTGCCGGGTGTCAAGTAGCCAATATGGAATTCATGCAATTCCACCCAACATGCTTATATCATCCAACCGCAAAATCCTATTTGATCACAGAAGCAGTACGTGGCGAAGGTGGTAAATTACTACTGCCTAATGGCACTGAATTTGCACACGAATTTGATCCGCGGGGCGTATTAGCACCACGCGATATTGTCGCGCGTGCAATTGACTACAAAATGAAACAGATGGGTGTCGATTGTGTTTATCTAGACATCAGTCATAAACCAAAAAAATTCATTCAAGATCACTTCCCTAACGTATACGCACGCTGCTTAAAACTAGGTTATGACATGTCAAAAGAGCCTGTGCCAGTAGTGCCTGCTGCACACTATACATGTGGTGGCGTGATGACAGACTTGAAGGGTCAAACTGATGTTGATAATTTATATGCTATCGGTGAAACAACCCATACAGGATTACATGGCGCAAATCGCATGGCCAGTAATTCACTTTTAGAATGTTTAGTGTTTGCCTCATCTACAAGTGAGTTAATTAATTCTAAGAACATTAAAGACATTCCAACTGTAGAAATACCACCTTGGGATGAAAGCCGAGTAACAGAACCCGATGAAGAAATTGTGGTAGCACATAACTGGGATGAATTACGAAGATTTATGTGGGACTACGTTGGCATTGTTCGCACCAACAAACGTTTGCAGCGCGCAAAACATCGTGCAGATTTGCTTAGCTCAGAAATTGATGAATATTATAGTAATTTCCGAGTCAGCAGTGATTTAATCGAATTAAGAAACCTAACTTTAGTTGCAGATTTAATTATCCGCAGTGCACTAAGCAGAAAAGAAAGTCGCGGCCTACATTACACATTAGATTATCCTGAATCAGACCCAGAATTAGAAGATACAGATACTATTCTCGACCCTAAAACCGAGATTTCAAACGTCAAACCTATTTATGCAACTTCGTAAATTACAAACGCTATACTTGCGGCAATAAGTTCTGTCGGTAATATTTAAGTTCATCGATGGAATCACGAATATCATCTAGAGCTAGATGTTTTGATTCTTTGTTATAACCTCTTGCTATTTTTGGATACCAACGGTTTGCGATCTCTTTTAAACTACTAACATCTAAATTTCGATAATGGAAAAACTCTTCGAGCTCAGGCATCAAACGCGCTAAAAAGCGACGATCCTGGCAGATGCTATTACCGCACATTGGAGAAGTATTTGCTGGAACATGCTTTTGCAGAAATTCAAGAGTATCTTTTTCAGCTTGCGCTTCAGTAAATTTACTTTTTCTCACACGTTCCATTAATCCTGACTTACTGTGCTGATTAGTATTCCACTCATCCATATCTGACATCATAGAAGCTTCCTGGTGAACCGCAATTACTGGCCCGACTGCTATCTCTTCTAGATGCTTATTGGTAACAATAGTTGCAACTTCTATAATTCGATCCGACATGGGATCTAGGCCTGTCATTTCTAAATCGATCCAAATCAGGTTTTCAGCGTCCATAGACATTAGTATTTCCTTCCCAGTTTTGTATATCATACCCATATGAATGAAAAATTATTATATCCTTCTCGCGATCTATTGCGTGAGTTTGCAAGCAAGATCTTAGTTATCTCTCTATTCATATGTGTGAACATTACCCTTCTGCAAACTGTGCATGCTCAAGATGGAGCAGCTCTACATCAAGAAAACTGCATCGCATGTCATGCTGCAATGACAGGAGGTGAGGGATCAGTTTTATATACACGTGATGATCGTGGTGTGAAATCTTTGGATGCACTAAGCAAACAAGTTGATCGATGCCAATCAAGCCTCGGCCTGGCTTGGTCAAATGATCAGATCAGTAGCGTCCAGCAATATCTAAATAATTCGTATTATAAGTTTTAATAGCTAGCGATCTTTAAGTTATTATTAAAAAGTATTCTGCAAAAGTCGTAAGTCGTCATGGAGCACATCTTGTAGTAAAAGATGCTCACAACATTAGACATACTTGCATATCTTCTAAAAAGTTTAGCTATATTGTTTGCGGTGATCATGTTGAGTGCACTGAGGTTGATCAAGACAGAGATCAAATTTTAATTATATTGCCACGCAAAAACGAATTAGTTAGGCAAACTGAATATGCAAAAAAATCCGTAGCTGCAAACATTGATACAATTGTTATTGTTTGTGCAGTAGAACCTGAGCCCTCATTAGATTTAATCGATCAGTACATTGTAGCAGCAGAACAATTACCCGCCGATGCAATAATTACATTAAATAAGATTGATCTAAGCAGTCATGAGTCAATTCTAAAATCATTACAATCTAAATATGGCGACCTGCCCTATCCTATAATTACTACAAGCAAACATACTTCAACTCATAATTTAGACACGTTAACAAATAAGTTAAAAAATAAAACCTGTATTTTCGTTGGACAATCCGGTGTAGGGAAATCCACTCTAATTAATGCGCTCGTTCCAAATCTTGATATCGATACACAAAAGATATCAGACATCAGCCGCCAAGGCCGACATACCACAAGCTCAACAACACTATATGATTTACCCTTAGGTGGAGAGCTAATCGATTCACCAGGCGTAAGAGAATTCTCTATGCCAAAACTTGATGCAAATAGCATTAGTAAGGGCTTTGTTGAGATTGAAAGCCTTAGAAAAGAATGTAAATTTCATAACTGCAAACACATACAAGAACCGAAGTGCGCAGTAATAAATGCTTTAGCAGAAAATAAAATCAATAAACAGCGTTATAAATCGTATTTAAAAATGATGGCAGCACTTGGCTAAAGAGCAGCCAAAACAAAAAGAAGCATTGATTTATTATTAGACGAGGCAAAATAAAATTTCAAAAATGGAGTTTACTGGATAGTAAATGAGTATTTTGAAATATTGTTTTAACGACGTATTAGAATAAATCAGTGTTTCCTTAATAGTTTTTACGGCTGTTAAATGCTTGTGCAATCGTACTCTGATCTACAAACTCTAACTCACCACCTACAGGCACACCTTGTGCTAATCGAGTAGTTTTAATACCTTGCTTACGCGCCATTTCACTAAGAACATGCGCAGTAACTTCGCCTTCGACCGTCGAATTTGTCGCCAAAATCATTTCTTCAATCTTTTGCTCAGTGAGACGCTTTTCTAATATCTCTAAACCAAGCTCTTTAGGACCAATTCCATCCAATGGCGAGAGGCGGCCCATTAAAACAAAATACATACCTTTATAATCTGTACTTTTTTCAATAGTAAATACATCGGCAGGACTCTCTACTATACAAATTTGGTTGCTCATGCGAGATTTATCATTACAAATTACACACATATCGTGTTCAGTAAACGTACGACAATTTGCACAATGCCCAATTTCTTTTACTGCCTTATTTAAATTATCTGCTAAATTTTTAGCGCCATCTCGATTACGCTGCAACAAATGAAATGCCATTCTTTGTGCAGATTTTGGACCCACACCAGGCAGGCATTTCAAAGAATCGATCAAGGTATCTAGAAGCGTGGGAGGTTGTGAGCCATTACCTGAAAAACCAAAAGACATATTAATTAAATTGAAAATGCTCTAAAAAGGTAGTTTCATACCAGGAGGCAGATTCAATCCACTCGTCAAACCAGACATTTGATCTTTGGTTAGTTCTTCTACTTTGTTAGAAGCGTCATTCATTGCGGCGGCAATTAAGTCTTCGAGCATATCTTTATCATCGTTAAGTAGACTATCATCAATTTGCACTCGGCGAACTGCATGCTTACCTGTCATGGTAACTTTAACAATGCCGCCACCAGCCTGGCCTTCCACTTCTAGATTCTTTAATTCTTCCTGCGCCTTTTGCATGTCTTCCTGCATCTTCTGCGCTTGCTTCATTAAATTACCAATTCCACCTTTCATAAATTCACCTATCTAAATCATATCTAATTGTTTATGGGCTTTACTGTACCTTCGATTATTTCTGCACCAAATTGTGATTTCAAAGCTTTTACTGCTGCATCTGATTCTGCAGTTTTTTCTGCTTGCGATTGTATTTTTTCTCTAACGCGGTCCTTCTTTTTGGCTGGAGTTTCAAGCTGGTTATCAGATACATCAATATTTAGCTTAAGTTCAGTATCGAAATACTCCTGCAAGGCTTTTTCTAACCTTTGCTGTGCACCTTTGGTAGCAATTCCTTCGTGCTGTTGTGCTAGATGCAATGTAATCGATTCATCTGTTATCGACTCAATACTGCAGTTAGATGCCAGCGAATAAGATACTGCCTGCAAGCCAAGTTTCTCAACTAATTTTGACCACTCTTCATGATCTAAACTCAGATCTTTCAACGATGCACTATTTTTAGCTTGCGCTTTGTTAGATTTTGAGCCTGCTACTATTTTTTTTTCTGTTTTTTGAACCGTATCTGCTTTCTGTATCGTGGGACTAAGCTGAGCAGACTTTTTTAAATTAGGTTTGCCTGTAGAGGCTAATGGAGTGGAAATATTATCTAACCTTACGCCATCCGTTGGCCTAAACGAAAGCATACGCAATAGTGTCATTTCTAGTGCGCTTTGCGGTGTAGTAGATAAATACAAATCTCGCTTGCCAATCAGTGCAATTTGATAATACAACTGAACATCTTCAGGACTAAAGCTGCTAGATAATTCTTTTATAAGTGCTGCATCAAGTTCTAAAGTCTCTATCATACTTGGTACTGCTTGGGATAAGGCTACTTGATGCAAAACCTCAATAATATCTTCAAAAAGACCATTAAAGTCTGCAGAGAGTTGTGCTAATTCTTGTGTTGCTTGCATGATAGCCGCTGCATCTGCATTTGCCAGTGCCTGCATAAGCTTATGCAAATACTCCCTAGGCACAGTGCCTAACATTTCATGTATCGCTACATCGGTTACATTGCCATCACTATAAGCAATCGCTTGGTCTAACAAACTTAGAGAGTCACGCATACTGCCATCAGCTGAACGTGCAAGCGCATGCAATGCTGATTTTTCGTATGAAATCTCTTCTGCTTTCACGAGCTTCTCCAATTGCGAGGCAATAGCATCGTCAGATAAGCGTTTAAGATTAAATTGCAAACATCGCGACAACACCGTAATAGGTAATTTTTGCGGATCTGTAGTCGCTAATAAAAACTTAACATGTGGCGGTGGCTCTTCTAATGTTTTCAACAAGGCATTAAAACTATGCCCTGACAACATATGCACTTCGTCAATCAAATAAACTTTATATCTTCCACGCGTTGGACTGTATTGAACATTATCTAAAAGCTCTCTTGTATCTTCCACCTTGGTGCGTGACGCTGCATCCACTTCTATCAAATCGATAAATCTTCCAGCGTCGATCTCTTCACATGCACTACACTTACCACATGGTGATGAGCTCATACCTTGCTCACAATTTAAGCATTTTGCGAAAATTCGAGCCAAAGTAGTCTTACCTACTCCACGTGTGCCAGTAAATAGATAAGCGTGATGAGTCCTCTCCTGATCCAGCGCATTTGCTAGAGCTTTTACAACGTGACCTTGTCCCACAACCTCAGTGAAATTTTTGGGACGCCACTTGCGCGCTAATGCTTGATAACTCATTTAACGAAGGTTTGAAATCGTATTTAAGATCGAAATTTATGGTGTGTAATCTACACATTATATATGGCGACCTGCGCCAGCAATCCCTTTGCACCCGAAGCAACTGTTACCGTTGCTCCCTTCCGGGCCTGGCGGGGTTCACAGCATTTCGTCACATGGGTACTGACACAGGCCGCAGCAAGACTATAGCTTACAGCTCGTCGTATTAAAACATGG
>CAJHXG010000055.1_pt1 | contig 16006 bp, 18 predicted proteins | sample 9198481 | NCBI WGS metagenome assembly CAJHXG01 (sample SAMEA7708348, study PRJEB35096) | sediment metagenome | biome: marine neritic benthic zone biome [ENVO:01000025]; feature: sediment [ENVO:00002007]; material: shallow marine sediment [ENVO:03000034] sea grass bed [ENVO_01000059] ... | reverse complement strand
TGGTAACCAAGCCAAGTGGCAGCCCTGAACCTAAAAACTGGAGAAAAGGTGGATACATACCAAGAATGCCTTTGGATCCATGGGGTAGTGAATATCAATATGCTTACCCTGGTGCCAGTGGTAGTGAATTCGATTTATTCACATTTGGTGCTGATGGAAAACTGGGTGGTGAAGAGAATAATAAAGATTTGTCTACTGCAGATTTAAGATAGTAGAACAATACAACTTAGCGCTTAGTTAATATTAAATGATCTTCCAGTCACACAAATTTGCTAGGCATAGTTCTGCGAGAAACTGTAATTCAGGATTTTCTCTATTAGAGCTGCTTGTCGTCATTGTGATTATTGGCATCGCAGTGTCATTTGCAACATTAGCCTTTGGTGATAATCAAGCTGAGCGGATGTCACATAAGTCACAACAGTTAGGCGCAATAATTGATTTAGCTAAAGAGCAAGCCATATTTAATTCACAAGAGTTAGGTTTGCTATTTACAAAAGACAGTTACTCTTTTTATAAAATGGGTTCAGCTGTTAATAAGAAAAAAGAGGAAGTTACTATTTGGCAGCCTATTGAAGATGACAGAATATTAACTAAACGTACTCTGCCTGATGGCTTGGAATATGAACTTTTTCTTGAGGGTATTCAAGTAACGTTTGCTGCTTCTAAATTAAAAGAAATAACTCCACATGTCTTTATTCTTTCTGATGGCTCAATTAGTCCATTTGAACTTAAGCTCACGGATAAAGCTGATCATACCTTTAAGATGATAATGGCAGAGAACGGAAAGTACGAAATTGACGCGATCAATTAACATGAATACTAAATCCGTTAGCGGTTTTACACTTCTAGAAGTTATGGTGGCTCTTGCTGTTATTGCTCTGGGTATGGCAGCGGTGATCAAAACGGTTACTACCACAACATCTAATACCATTTACTTAAGAGATAAAACCTTTGCGTATTGGGTGGCACAGAATCAACTAGCAGAGATCGAGGTTACTGCAGCGAGTCCGAAAACAGGGTTTACGGACGGCGAAGAAAAATTAGCAGGTCTGACCTGGCATTGGACGAGAAAAATTGAAGGTACAGAAGATCCTGATACAAATCGTATAGAAATTACTGTGCGAAAAGATAAAGATAAATCTGCACAAAATTATGCAACGTTAATCACACTGTTTTTCAATCCTAGGTAATGTAACTAATGAAGTTATATAGTATAAATAATTCATTTGGATTTACATTAATTGAAATGATGATTGCGATATTTATCTTTAGTATCGTTTCTATCATGGCATACGGCGGAATTAATTATGTCTTAAAAGGACAAAATTACTTACAAACCTCATCTGATCAGCTTAGAGATATGCAACTTACTTTCCGGTATTTTGAAAAAGATATTAATCAAATGATTAATCGCTCTGTTCGCAATCAGTATCAAGATCTACAACCATCCTTCGTTGGAGATGAGGACAAAGCCTTTAGTTTTACCCATGCAGGCTGGCGTAATCCGGCTAATTTAGTACGCAGTAAAATGCAACGTGTTTCTTATGAGTTGGATGAAGACACGTTAAAGCGTTATACCTGGGGACAGTTGGATGGTGCAATTGCTGAAGAATTTTTTGAAACTGATCTGCTCGAAGGTGTTGAATCAATCAAACTTCGTTACCTTGATCAAGCGAATCAATGGCAAACTACCTGGCCACCTCTAAACAGTAGTTCTGCACCACAAATTGGTTCTGTTCAGCAATTTAATATACCGCGTGCATTAGAGCTGACTATCAAAGTAGAAAATATGGAAGAAATTAAACGTGTGTTTGCAGCTCCTGAAATTACATAGATGATGCTGAAATGAGTTTTCAATCTAAAAATAAGCAATCTGGAGTTGCCTTAATTACAGCGGTATTAATCGTTTCTCTTGCTGTGGTTGCTTCGATCTCAATTGCTGAAAATTATGAATTAAATTTTCGTCGCACCATCACTGCCTTTGATAGCGGTCAAGCATGGTCATATGCAAAAGGTGCAGAACAATGGGCAAAAGCAATCCTAGCTAGGGATCAAAAAGATAATACCTATGATGCTTATGATACAGATAATGCTTGGTGGAACAATGGTGCCCCACTAGTGTTCCCTCTTCCTGATGGCTTTATTGAAGGCAGCTTAGAAGATGCACAAGGGAAATTAAATATTAACTCTCTACTAGAGGGTAATAAGCCAAATCCAATTGCGCAACTTCGATTTGAGAGGTTATTTACTACACTAGAAATTAACAAAGGTTTAGTAGGTGCAATAATTGATTGGATTGATGCTAACCCTAATCCTACTGGCTCGGATGGAGCAGAATTTGATATTTATATAGGTTTAGAAACACCTTATTTGCCGGCAGATCAACCTATGAAGGATATTTCTGAACTCAGACTTGTGCATGGTATAGATCAAGAAATATATAATAAGTTAATCCCTCATGTCACAGTATTGTCTGATGCTAATTTGCCATTAAATATAAATACTGCATCTGCTGAAGTTTTAGAAACTTTAGCCCCAAATATTAGACCAGGACTTGGACAAGAATTAGTTGCAGAACGTGAAGACAAACCTTATAAACAAGTTGGGGACTTACAAAGACATCCATTAATACAGCAAAATGGTATAACTTTAGATACAGATAAGCTTGGGATAAAAAGTGATCATTTTTTACTAAATACAAAATGTGTGATTGGCAAAAGCCAAGTAAAAATGGTCAGTCTGATTCATCGTGGTGCTGGCAATAACCTACAAATAATTAAACGCAGTCAGAAACTCTAAATAGAGAACCGGAAAAGAGAACGATATGGAAGAAACCGTAATCATATATATACAAAGTGAATTACTTCAAAATCTTGATATTGAAGATTCTCATTTTGTTAAGTGGATTAAGTTAGACGAAGAAGGTGTTCCTATCACTAGAGGTGCTGAGGCGCGTTTGGAACAAGTGTCTTCTGTTACTCAAAATGCAAACGTAATTGTATTACTGCCGCTTGAACAGGTGTTACTTACCAGCGTGAACACAAGAGCGCGTAAACAAAAACATTTGCAGAAAGCAGTACCCTTCGCTTTGGAAGATGAGCTTGCAGATGATGTCGATAGCTTACATTTCGCCTTAGGACAACGATATGGCGAAAATGATTTTCCTGTAGCAGTAATAAATAAAAGCACTTTAGATATGATTCTAGATGCGCTTTCTGAAGCTGGTATATATCCTGATTTATTAACTGCAGATGTTTTTGGTTTACCATTTAGAGACGGCACATGGACAATATTAATTGAAAATGATCGTGCTTTAGTTCGTACTGCAAGATACCAAGGTTTCACGATTGATTTACACAACCTTCAACAAATGCTTACTTCTTCTTTACGGCAAGCAGAAGAAGCTCCTGCAGAGCTAAACGTTTATTGCTGTGATGATCAGCAAACTGGCATTAAAAAACTTAACTTACCAATTAACACAAATGAATTAGATGATTGCCCTCCTGGTTTATTTGCAGATGGCTTAGATGAAAATGAATGTATTAATCTGCTGCAAACAACTTATAAGAATAAGGATAAAAAACACCGTCAAGTTGGTCCATGGAAAGTGGCAGCAATGTTGTTTGGAGCTTGGATAGCGCTTTCGTTTTTATCCGTCTTTATCGATCATTCTCGTCTTAGCAAACAAGAAAAGGTATTAGATGCTCAAATAGTCCAAATTATGAAGAAGACCTTTCCAGATATGCTGAATGTATCTGCAGATAGTGCACGCACCAAGATGGAAGCACGTTTGAAGAACTTTATGGACACAACCAGTGCAAACTCCAAAGCAGGTTTTATGGAATTACTTGCTTTGAGTGGCGAATCGATGAAACAAGCTGGAAAAGTAGCTATCGATACTATGAATTATCGAGAAGGTAAATTAAATATGAATGTAAAATCTGCCGATGTGCAAATACTCGATAGCATCAAGCAAACTTTAAAAAGTAAGAATTATTCGGCAGAAATTCAATCAGCCAATACGCAAGGCAATACTGTTGAAGCAAAACTTGTTATTGCTAAAGGAGACATCAAATGAAAGATTGGTGGGAAACTCTTCAATCACGTGAGCGTTATATGGTGCTTATCGCTACGGTATTGGTATCAATTGCAATACTATATCTAGCTATTTGGTCTCCAATTGCATCCAGCCGTGATACAAAACAAAAACGTGTTGAGGCAAAGCGCGAAACGGTTACGTGGATGACCCAGAAAAAACAAGAAGTAGACCACTTGAAGCGTATTAATCCTAATATGTTTAATAGTGCTAGTGATAGCCGCTCCTTGTTAGCAATAGTAGATACTGGTGCCAAACAGATGGGTATACGCCCTGCCATCACTAGAATTGAGCCCAAAGGAGAAGATAGTGTTCATATTTATGTAGAAGATATGGCATTTGATTACCTGATTGTGCTTCTAGGTGAGTTAGAGAGAAGAAATAACATTGAAGTGGCGGATGCATCTTTTAATCGTTCAGATCAGATAGGCAAAATTACTGGTAAAGTTACTTTAACTAGATAAATTTGGTATGAAGATAATCATAAAACTTTTTTTAGGTTTGGTAATTTTTGTAGGTGCTATCGCCTATTTTGCACCTGCTTCTATAATTGAGAAGTTCTTGCCAAGTAATATTTCTGCTGCAGGTTTAAGCGGTACCTTATTAAATGGCAATGTACAGAACGTTGTTATTGATAAGGTTGGTTTGCAAAACACTAAATGGACAGCTAAGCCTCTTAGTCTTCTTATCGGGAAAGTTCAAGCAGACGTTTCTATAGACTCGAGTAATATAAAAGGTGATTTTAAAACTACGTACTCAGGGTCAGATGTCCATACAAAAGATATCGATCTCAATGGTGAGCTTTCCCTTCTAGGCCCTTACTTTGAGCATTATGGATTAACTATAAATGGTCAATTTGATGCAAAGTTTGATAACTTACATATCAAAAATGGAATTCCACATAATGCAGACGGCATTTTAAAAACGTCTAATACTAGCATTTTAGGCTTCTTACCTTTAAATTTGGGTGATATTAGTAGTGAATTTTCCCCGCAAGATGATGGATTTCAAATCAATCTACATAACCAAAATGGTGAATTGGATTTGGATGGAATCATTTATGTAGCTAATGGTGGCGCTTATAATGCAGATTTGACCTTATCAAAGAATGCACGCACTCCAGATAACGTTTTACAGACTGTGCAGATGATCGGTAAGAAAATCACTGAAGATAGTGTAAAACTAGTTCATCAAGGACAACTAGGCATCTAGGTACCTAATTCATTCATTAGTTTCTATTTTTTTCATTCGATGCCTGATTAGAAAATAAAGTTTCAAATATTGAATCTTTAATACGCCATTCCTTAACAATAATTTTAGAAATTCTACGTTCAGGTGTACTGCGGCGATCCTTACGAATGCATGAGAACCTAGAGTGGTGATCACAGGAAATTGGCAGACATCCGTACTATTCCTTCTTTCAGGCTTATTACGACGGTCGTTAATAATAGGGCTTACTGCCATAAAGGTAATTATAGTACATATTATTGGTGGAGCTAGGCGGGATCGAACCGCCGACCTCTTGCGTGCCACGCAAGCGCTCTCCCAGCTGAGCTATAGCCCCAATTATTAAATTAAAAACATTAATAGCAATCTATACTGTACTAGTAATATATTCAATTGCTTGATCTATACGCTGCAGAGTTTTATCACTTCCTAATAGTTCTAAAGTTGTATCAATTGAGGGTGAATTTGCGCCCCCTGTAACGGCTAACCTCAATGCTGGAGCTAGATTTCCTAATTTTAAGTTCATCTCGTCCGCAGTAGACTTAATTTCTGCATCGATATTTTCAGCTGTCCAATTATTAATACTTGATAATCGAGTTTTCAGTGAATTTAACACTGAAATTTTATCTTTGGTAAAGATTTTCTTCGCTGCTTTAGTATCATATTCTTTAATATTTTCATACAGAAACTTACTAGCATTACATAGTTCTTGTAAAGTCTTACACCTATCTTTCATTGCATCATATACGCTACATAAATCAGGTTGCTCATCGAACTTATAGTTATGACTTGTATAAAAGTAATTTAAAGTCTCACTGAGATCTGTACCGGATGTGTTTTTCATATGTTGTTGATTAACCCACAGAAGCTTATCAACATCAAATATAGCAGGAGATTGTTGTACCGATTCCAAGTCAAAGCTTTCTATCATTTCCTGACTATTGAATATCTCTTGGTCTCCATGAGACCAGCCTAACCGTACCAGGTAGTTTAATAAGCCTTCAGGCAAGAAGCCTTCTTGACGGTATTGATTTACAGACACGGCTCCATGTCTTTTAGATAACCGCTTACCATCGATACCATGTATTAAAGGAATATGTGCATATATGGGTGGTTCTTTACCCAATGCTAGGAAAATATTATGTTGTCGAAAGGTGTTATTTAAATGATCATCTCCACGAATGACATGTGTAATGTCCATCGCCATATCATCTACTACGACTGTTAAATGATACGTAGGTGATCCATCAGTACGCGCTAATATCAAGTCATCTAGCTCGTCATTTTGAACAATAACTTTTCCTCTTATCTCATCATGTACCTTTACACTTCCTTCAATAGGATTTTTGAGACGAATAACAGATGGTTCAATTGAACTAGAGTTTTGTACTAAATCACGACAAGTTCGATCATAACGAGGCTTTTGTTTATTTTTAATTTGTTGTTCACGTAATGCATCTAATCTTTCTTTAGAACAATAACAATGGTATGCATTACCTCCATCAAGTAGTTTTTCTATGGCTTCTTGGTATATATCAGTACGCTTAGATTGATAGACAGGTTCAATATCTGAATCGAAACCCAACCAAGATAAACTGGTCAAGATATCATTCGTAAATTCATTTTTTGATCGTTCTTTGTCAGTATCTTCAATACGCAGTACATATTCACCTTTGTGCTTACGTGCATATAACCAATTGAAGAGTGCTGTACGTGCACCACCAATATGCAAATAACCAGTAGGACTAGGCGCGAATCTTGTGCGTACTTTCATAATTACGAATGTAAAGAAATTTATTTAATGCTCAAGCTTGTTAGCTTTAAAGCCCTATTTTGGACTCTAAGTATATTTTATAGGGGCTATATGTATTTAAAGCGAATTGAAGTGAATAAGATCAGGATCATTATTATCAAGAATGGTTTTACCTAAACTTATTTTACCTTCTCCCCATAACGGAAATTCTTCTCTACGAAGGTATATACTGCGACCATCTTCGGTAAGAACATAAGTACCATTAGTACTTTGATCTCTAATTAAAAATTTACCTCGTCGATATTCGACAATTGCATGTTGTCTAGAAACCAGATTACCTTCAACAACGATGCCACAGTTCAAATCACGACCAATCGTTAATGCAGGCATGTTTGCAAGTAGTGCTATTTCACTGTCTTGAAAAGAAAGTTGTAGTTTTGACGCCTTCATATTTTCCAATGAAGTCGTACCAGAAAGAATCTGGGTTGAAGCTTCGCCTTCCCACATCACTTCATAAATAATAGTTTGTTCTTGACGACCTTTTATACGCGAGGTGTCATAACGACGAGTGAAATGTGCAATTTCTGGTGGTATATGTTTAACAATGGCATCCGTAGCGATTATTTGCCCGCCTTTCGCAATATCTCGCATTGCAGCGGTGACATTTACCGAATCACCAAACATATCAGTAGCTTCAACAATTGCAGAGCCATAATGCATCCCAATGCGCAAAGCTAATCGCACACCATTTGGGTCAACAGTTTCTTTAGCAGTTTCCTGAAGCTTAAAAGCTGCTTGGAAAGCTAGTTCTGGATCGGTCATATAGCATAGAATTTCATCTCCTATGAATTTCACTACAGTGCCTTTATGCCGTTTAATGATTTCCGACATGCGTATCAAACAGCGAGCAATACTGTCTTGCGCTAAGGTATCACCATATTCTTGGTATAAACGGGTGCTACCCGCTATATCAACAAACATTACCGTGACGTCTTTACTCTCTTTAGCCATATTCTAATTTTAATATTTTTCTTCTAACTCTAAATACTGATCTTCATTATTTAGTTTAAGGCGCCCAAGATAGGACATGCCTAATAGCGGGGTGGAGGGGTCGTTTCCTTCAATTATTACGGCATCTATATTCCTTAACATGATCTCGCCAACCTTCACTTGATCCAAAGAAATAGAATACGCCAGTGCCTTGCCTGATGCAGTAGATACAACGGTCTCCTCCCCTTTAAGCTTATATTGTAGCCCAAGCCGTTTGGCTAATGCAGAATTTAATGCCACTGAACTTGCACCAGTATCTACAAGAAAATCAACAGGATAGCCATTTATGGAGCCAACCGTCCTAAACATGTTGTTACCATTACGATAAATCTGCACTTTCTTTTTTTCAGATTTCGAGTAACTCGCACGTACGCGATTACCTAAATTATATTTTGATCGCTCTCCATTAACTTCTAATACAGCATATTTACTACTGGCTTCAATTAATTTTACGCCTACCGTTGCTGGCTCACCTACTTTTAACAGAACCTGTTTATCATTAATGCTCACCATGGCTTTATTTTTGAATAAAGCCATCACTTCAATATGTGAGATTTCTTGATCAGTTGCATGAACCATTGTTGAGCAAAGTAATATACCAACCAAAATACTTGCCCATTTGTACATAATAATTAGGTAGCTTCGTCTGTTTTTTTAAGAAATTGCATAAACTGACTTTTATCATTAGCTGCTTCAAAAGCGGCTTCTGGAGTGATTTTTTCGTCAGTCAATAGCTTTTTGATTGCAGTATCCATACTCTGCATGCCAAAACTGCGACCGCCTTGAATAGAGTTGTCGATTTGATCAGTTTTGCCTTCACGAATAATATTTGCCACGGCTGGTGTATTAACCATAATTTCAACTGCAGCGGCACGACCATTCCCACCTTTAGTTTTAATTAATTGCTGAGAAATTACTGATCGTAATGAAGTAGATAACATGGTACGAATGTGATCTTGTTTGTTAGTCGGGAATGCATTGATGATACGATCGACAGTTGAAGAGGCACTATTAGTATGTAATGTTCCTAATACTAATATACCTGTTTCAGCTGCAGTCACAGCAAGACCCATGGTTTCTAAGTCGCGCATCTCGCCAACAAGAATCACGTCTGGATCTTCACGCAATGCTGAATGCAGTGCACTTGCAAAAGACTTGGCATGTTCGCCAACCTCACGTTGACTTAATAAACAGTTTTTTTGCTCATGAATAAATTCAACCGGGTCTTCAATAGTCAGAATATGGCCTTTAAGAGTGGTATTAATCTCATTAACAATTGCAGCAAGAGTAGTAGATTTTCCTGAGCCTGTTTTACCTGTAACTAGAATCATGCCGGCTTTTTGTTTGCTAATGTTAATTAATATTTCGGGCATAGATAAATCTTCTAGGGACGCAGTTTCAGCAGGTATAGAGCGAAAAATACCCCCAACTCCATTGAGATGCCTAAATGCATTAACACGAAAACGTCCTGTACCTTCGATGCTATGAGCAAAATCTACGTTGTCCTCTTTTTCAAAAATTGTGCGAGAACGAACTGGCATAATATTCATTAGAGGGTCAAGCAATTCTTTTGCGCTAAGAAGATCTTCAGATATTGCTTCTAAATCACCAAACACACGCATTCTTGGTGGATCACCAGAAACAAGATGCAAATCCGAGCCTCCACGTGCAACCAGCATTTCTAACAGTGTGTCGATATCAACCATAACGTTTATTATTAATTTGCAGTAGGTAGTATTTCAGGGTCAGTAACATATTGTTGAAATGACTTTTTATCATTAGCATGTAAATAAGCATCATCTGGGTCTACTTCTTTATTTTGTACAGCAGTTAACAATGCTTGATCTTTCAATTGCATTCCTATTGAACTACCAGTTTGTATTTGATTAGGTATTTGGAAGTTTTTATCAGACATAATTAAGTTTGATATTGCATTATTCATTATCATGATTTCTACAATGGCTTTGCGCCCTCTTCCATCTACTGTTTTAATGAGCTCTTGAGTCACTACTGCATGTAAGTTTTGTGACAAAAATATTTTACCTTGCCCTTGTTGTTCTGCTGGAAGTGCATCAATAATTCGATCAATTGATTTAGTTGCGGATGTAGTGTGTAAAGTACCAAATACTAAATGCCCTGTTTCAGCAGCAAGCATTGCCATACCAATGGTTTCTGCGTCACGCATCTCACCTACTAGTATAATGTCAGGATCTTGACGCAATGAAGCGCGTAACCCATCGCCGAAACTTCTTAAATGGGTGCCTACTTCTCGCTGAATAACTTGCGATTTCATACTTGGGTGAATAAATTCAATAGGGTCTTCAAGTGTAATAATATTTTCTTTGCGAGTTTTGTTTATATGGTGAATTAGCGATGCAAGTGTGGTTGATTTACCCGTACCTGTTGAGCCAGTTACCAGCACCATGCCCTGCTTAAATTCAGCAAATGTTTTAATTACCGGGGGTAGCTTTAATGTTCCGAAAGCAGGTATTTCAGTTGGAATATGTCTAAAGACTGCACCTATACCAGAAGATTTTCTAAATAAGTTGACACGGAACCTGCCAATACCTTCAGACATATATGAAAAGTCTAAATCATGACCTTGACGAAATTTCTCTTTTTGAGATTTTGTCAATATCTCACTCATATAGCCTTCTAATTCAGTATCGCCTAAATCTCTAAATTTAATTGGTACCAAATCACCATGCATTCGAAACATTGGAGGTACACCGACCGCCATATGAATATCTGAACAACTTTGTTCACGGCCTAGTTTTAAAAATGCATCTATTCTCGCCATTACAGGATTACTATATTGTCTTTATTTAGACCATTAAATGTTGAATTGCGTCTTTAAGTTCTGCCATGCTTTGGTATCGATGCTCGGCCTTAACACTCATCGATTTTGATACCACATCACTAAGTTCTTGGCTCACTAATTCATTTTTCTCGCAGACCTTGGGTGCCTTACCTTGCACGTGTTGATACATAATCGACATACTATCTTTACCTGAATACGGCGGTCTTCCTGTAAGCATTTCATACATAATCGCACCTAAGCTATATATATCTGTGCGTTCATCAACTTCTTTACCTAATACTTGTTCGGGTGCCATATAAGTAGGTGTTCCTACCAGCAACCCTGTTTTAGTAAGCTTGGTATCTGTAGATTGAGTAGCTGCTGCCACACCGAAGTCAACAATCTTTAAAATGTTTTCTTCGTTGATTAATATATTGTTAGGCTTTAAGTCACGATGCACTACGTTTGCAGCGTGAGCGCTTTCCATACCGCTGCACACATCAAAAGTAAATCTCATAGCACGCTCAATATCCATTGGCTTTTTATCTTTTACTTCTGCACTCAAAGTATGGCTTCTAAAATATTCCATTGAGATGGCATGTGCTTTGCCAAATGACAACATGTCATAAATACGAATCACATTGGGGTGAGTAATCTTACGCGCAAAACGTAGCTCATATATGAATCGTTTTATAATGCTTTCATCTGTCACGAACTGTGCATTTAAGAATTTAAGGATAATTTCTTCACTGATAATTGTATCTTCAACTAGAAATACTGAACCAAATGCGCCTTTACCAATTTTCTTAATGTAGCGATAGCGATCTGCCAACATGTCGTCAGGCTGCATGTCATCTGGATTGATGATTTTTGATTCAGTTACAGTGTCACCTCGTGTGATCTTGCCAGACATCGTAATCGTGTCTTTACTAATGTCTACATCTGCATCTTTGAAAACTTGTATAGAAGAACCAGCAGGTTCTTGCTCAACAATCCTATTAATAGCTTCTTGACCTAGCTCTTGAATTTCTTCAGATTGATTTGCAATAACCTTGTCGATTGCTTTTACTACGGCCTCGACATCATTTTCGTCTGTAATTACCATTAAAGTCTTTATGGCTTCTTTTATAACATTTTCAGATTTTGATTTAAGCTGCTTAACAGTGATGCTTGCTGCCTCATCTGCTTTTAAAGTTGCAAACGCTTTTAGTAAAACGACTACCATTGCCTCATTATCACTATTTTTACTTAGCATATTGATTAATATAGGCACGCATTTCTTATTACCAAGATCTGCAAGACCATCAATAGCTCTTTCTCTAACCCACCAATCTGAATCATCTAATGATTGAATTAGAGCTTCAAAGGTACTGTCATCTTTGGTTGCATTAATAATTTCAATGGCTGAACGACGAATAAATTCATCATCATCTTTAATCAGCTGAATCACTGCTTGCACAACACGTTTACCACCTATTTTCCCAAGCGCATCAGCAGCACGACTGCGCACCCACCAATCTTCATCTTTGATTGCATTGAGTAAATCTTTTACTGATTCTTTGCTGGCAATTTCATTTAAAACTTCAACTGCTGCTCTGCGAACATATTCAGATTCGTCTTTTAGATGTGGAATTAAATACAAGACAGTTTTGGGGTGTTTAGTTTTGATGATAGCCTCAATGGCTTTGTTTTGTACTTTATAATCAGGGTCACTGATAAGCTTGCAAAGTTGCTCAATATCACCAATTTTGTTTGAACGTGATAAACCATCGAGTGCAGCTAAGCGTACTGCTTTATTTTCATCTGTTAAAAGTTTACTTAATGATTCATTTACGCTAGGAGTATCAAATTTCGCTAACACTTTAGTAATATAAGTGCGGATTATCGGATCTTTTGTGTCTACCCTATTCACAAGTTCTGGCACTATCGTGTCACCAGCGATATTTTCTAATAATTTAAATAATGCTGCTTGATCGTTATGTTCTAATTTATAGGCATAACGCAATAATTTAGTTCCGTTAACTTTTTGTTTTTGTGCAGTTAGCAAACTAATTATCATTTGCTTAGATGCATTTTGTTTTTCAAATAAATCAACAAATCGGTTTGGATCTATGTCAGATGATTTTGATAATGCTGCAACAACACCATCACGCACTTGATTGCTCTGATGAGAAAATAATGGCTTGAAATACTCTGCGTTTTTAACTGTTGCGAGTTCAGATAAGACCTTAATGACATTTATAGCTTGTTCTTGATTGGCTCCATCCAATCGATCTGCAAGTTTAGGTACGGCTTTATTTGCTATTTTTTTTAATTTAGCTAGATTCTTCTGATAATTAGACTCTGAACCTTGCGTGATGATTTGATCGATCATCCCATCTATGCGAATTGCACCTAGTACACCCATATTTCCAAGTAGCTTTAGTTGTTATATTTTTTTGATTAAATTAATTATTGTGAATTTAAAGACCAATACAGGCTGATTTCTTGCTCGTTTTAGCTCCAAATTTATCCCTAATTTTGCTTATGGAAAACGGCCATATCTAACTGAAATATAGTAGTATATTCCTCAACCTGTTGAGTTTACCTTGCCCTGTCAGCTAGGTCATGAATTAGAGGAATTTCACCGACCAAATTACGATATGTAGGGATAACAGGCTATACAAGGCCGCTAGGCCATCATCTAGCATAATTCCTAGTCCTCCTTTGAGCTGTTTGTCTACAATTGAGATGGGCCAAGGTTTCCAGATATCAAATAACCTGAACAGTAAAAAGCCCAAAATAACCCAATACCAAGTAACTGGAACCAAAACCATTGTGATCAGATAGCCTACTATTTCATCAATAACGATGCCTGGATGATCATGAACGTTTAAAGCTTCAGCAGTTCGTCCAGAAGCCCAGCATCCAATAAAAAACAAAATCATTACAAAGAGCAAATATATAACGGGAGAGAATGTAACTAACACCAAAAATATTGGGATAGCTACCAATGTACCCATTGTTCCAGGTGCAACTGGTGATAGTCCTGAACCAAATCCAAACGACAATATATGGATCGGATTGCGTAATACTATTTGGGCAATGGAATTAGACATCATGAAAAATGATCAAATCCAGTTATTTCTGGTAAATCAGTGGGCTTATTTTTTTTAAGAAGTGTTACACCAATACCTTCAACTATTTTTCCCACTTCGGTCACAATAATATCTTCTTTTTTAAAATGCTTCTGAAGTCTAGATTTATCTTTAGGGTCGATAGTAAATAAAAGTTCGTAGTCTTCACCGCCTATTAATAAATTTTTAATATCATAGTTTTGGTTAATTATACCTTTCATTTCATTTGATACTGGTATCTTCTCTAAATCGATTTCCGCAGCTTTATTACTCATAGTAAGAATTCTTTGTAGGTCGATTAAAAATCCATCGGAAATATCGATGGCTGCATGAGCATATTCAACGATGCGTGTAGATACATCAAGACGTGGTATAGGTTTTTGTAACCGCTGTATAAAATAATTTCGATCACTAACTTTTAAATCAAATTTAATATTATTATTTATTAGTTTCAAACCTAGTGCTGCATCTCCTAAATATCCTGTAACATAGATTAAATCATCTAGCTGACATGCTTTACGAAGCAATTTCAGGTTACTATTAATACTCCCAATTACTTGAATGGTGATTGAAAGTGGGCCTTTAACTAAATCGCCACCGACAATTTTTAGCTCATGCATATCAGCAAGTGCATATAAACCATCTGAGAAATCTTTTAGCCAATCATGATCAATATTAGGTAATGATAAACTTAATGTAGCCCAAAGTGGTTTAGCGCCCATAGCTGCTAAATCACTAAGATTAACTGCCAAAGATTTATGTCCTATGTATTGCGGTTTGCAATCAGGATAAAAGTGTACATTTACATTAAGGGTGTCTGTTGTAACGACAAGTTTTGAATTTTCAGGAGGCCTCACAACAGCTGCATCGTCACCCACGCTGACATCAACCGTTTCACAAATAGTTTGATGGCGCGAAAAATATTTCTGTATTATTTCTTGTTCTGACAAACTTAAACTAAATTATAGAGACGCAATTTAAACACGTTGTTGAGCTACTTTGTCTAACACACCGTTGATGAATTTATAGCCCTCAATGGAACCAAATTTTTTGCATAAATTAATGGCTTCCGAAAGTACCACCTTAGTGGGTGTCTCAGGCTTATGTAGAATTTCATAGCTAGCGTAAAGGAGAATTGAATTCTCTATAGGATCAATTTGCTCCGATGCTAAATTTAGATGCTGAGAAAAAATTGCAGTTAACTCTTTATTCTGATTTATAGACCCAGTAATAAGATCTACAAAATAATCTTTATCCGCCTTATCCCAATTTTCGTCTTCAACATATTGGGCTAGCAATTCATCTATTTCATGGCCAGATATATGCCATTGATATAGCGCTTGTAGAGCCAACCTTCGTGACCAGTGACGTTTTTGAGGTTCCAAAATACTGTCACTATATAGACTTCAACACATTAATCATTTCAAGAACACACAAGGCCATATCTCTGCCCTTATTTAGTTCAATGTTTGTAGCTGATGAACGCTCATGTGCTTGTTTAGCTGTATCGGTAGTTAGAACACCAAAAGCGATTGGAATATTTGTTTCTAAACTCGCTTGCTGTATCCCCTCAGCACTACAGTTACATACATAATCAAAATGTGGCGTAGCCCCACGTATGACACATCCTAAAGCAATAACTGCATCATATTTTTTGGTCATTGCAAGAGTTTTACAAGCCAGAGGCAATTCAAATGCACCAGGAACATAAACATGCTTAATGTCTGCTTGGTTTACTTCATTGTCAAGCAAGGTTTGATGTGCCGCCACTCGCATAGCTTCTACGATTTCTCCATTAAAACGAGCAGATACGATGGCTACTTTTGTGCTTTTGCCTGAGTAATCTGCACCTACAGTTTGGCTATGTTTCATCGTTTATAATTTATGTTCTGGATGTTGTTTCAGATAACTTTTCTAAGTATCTCGCGATTAAATCCACTTCAATGTTTACTAGATCTTGAACT
>CAJHXG010000032.1_pt1 | contig 16040 bp, 12 predicted proteins | sample 9198481 | NCBI WGS metagenome assembly CAJHXG01 (sample SAMEA7708348, study PRJEB35096) | sediment metagenome | biome: marine neritic benthic zone biome [ENVO:01000025]; feature: sediment [ENVO:00002007]; material: shallow marine sediment [ENVO:03000034] sea grass bed [ENVO_01000059] ... | reverse complement strand
GCTGCCAATGGTGGAACACTTTTTTTAGATGAAATTGCTGAATTACCTATACACATGCAGGTTAAATTATTACGTGCAATTCAGGAAAAAGCCATCAAACCGATTGGCGCACAAAAAGAAATACCTGTCGATATTCGTCTATTAAGCGCGACTCACAAAGACCTCGCTGCAGAAGTTGAAACAGGAAACTTTAGACAAGACTTATACTATCGTATTAATGTAATTGAATTAAATATTCCTCCACTGCGAGAACGTATAACGGATTTACCTATTCTCGCCAACTTCATGCTAAGCAGAATTTCTGGAAGCAATAGTGATAAATATAGCTTGTCGGATGACGCGATAGAAAAACTTAAAACTTATCCTTTCCCTGGAAATATTCGCGAACTTGAAAATATTTTAGAACGTGCTGCAACATTATGTGATGGCAATGATATCACTGCTAACGACTTAGACTTACCAGATAGCAAACCTGCTGCTGGGGTAGCTGATGAAACCAACCCTGATGAATCATCTATTTCGCTATCCGTCGACCAACTGGAAGACTATTTGATTCAAAAAGAACGTAAGGCAATCGTTGCAGCTCTTGAGCAGACTCGCTGGAACAAAACTGCTGCGGCCAAGTTGTTAGGCATCACCTTCAGACAACTACGCTATCGCTTACAAAAGCTTGAGTTAGAGTAGGCAAAAAGTTGAAACTGACAAATTTTGTCACTCTTGAACACTGAACCCCGGCCAAACGTCATAAAATGCCGCCTATCTTTTAGCCCCTCAAATTAAACAGGAAATAGAACATACTGTTTTCATTAGAGTTATCCAGCCCAATCATTATTGGCATGATATCTGTATATATTTAAACAAGATTGCTTTAGCAGTCACCAGTATTTCCGGAGTTGGAGTCGTTAAAGACTTCTAGCAAGGACAGCTGGAAATTTAACGTTCAACTTAAATTTAAATGAGGATAGGAGATTCCCCATGAAAAAAATGCAAAAAGGTTTTACCTTAATCGAATTAATGATTGTGGTTGCGATCATTGGTATTCTTGCTGCGATTGCTATTCCTGCATATCAGGATTACACCACTCGCGCTAAAATCACAGAGGCTGTCAATGCCATGGCTCCTGCTAAGACTTCTGTCGCAGAATTCTACGTATCCCAAGGCTCTATGCCTGTAAACGCTGCAGCAGCTGGTTTCTCAACTGATATTGGCTCTAAGTTTGTTCGCTCGGTGACTTATGCAAGAACCTCAACAACTGTAGGTAGACTTACTGTAGTTATCACCGGCACAGTTGGTGGTGGAACAGCTGCAGCTGAGACCATTCTCATGGATGCTACTGGCACACCAGGACAAAACGTAGACTTTGATTGCCTACCAGGCACCTTAGCTACTAAATTTATTCCTGCGGACTGCAGAACTTAAGTTAGCAATAACTTAATTTAAAAACTAAAACCACTCTATCGTTTAAGATAGAGTGGTTTTTTTATACCTAAATAATATAAACGCGCATGTTTAACAAGCTTGAGCGCATCAGTTCTCTTTACTATTTAGCCCCTCTTTTTTTTATTATACTCGCATGCATATGGGCATACGCCCCAGGCTTGCAGGGCGGGTATTACTTCGATGACCCTGCTAATATTGTAGAAAACAATTTACTCCACATAGATTCTTTACAGCCTGCTGAAATCTGGCAAGCAATGTGGAGTGGTCAGGCCAGTCATCTAAAACGCCCAGTCTCAATGCTGACATTTGCAATAAATTATTACTATTTTGGGCTCGATCCCGGAGCCATGAAAATAGTAAATTTATTGATTCATATATTCAATGGCTTGGCATTACTTTATTTGATTCGTGTTTTTATTAAAAACTCTGCTCAAAAGTATCAAGAACCTAAATTATTAGCGATAGTTTCACTAGTTGTTGTCGCTTGCTGGCTTTTACATCCAATTAATCTTACTAGCGTACTGTATGTTGTGCAGCGAATGACAAGTTTGGCTGCATTATTCACTATTCTCTCAATTTTATGCTATTCCTTGGGTAGACAAGCACAATTAAATTCCTCTGGAAACTGGATGCTTATTTTAATTGCTTGTCCATTTTTTGGATTGATTGCTTTACTCTGCAAAGAAAATGCAGTCCTAATTCCTTACTACATTCTATGTATTGAGTTATTTATTTTTAAATTTTGCGCGATGTCTAAGAGTGCACAAAATACAATAAAAGCACTTGTATTACTTTCAGTAACCATACCAATTGCCTTGCTCATTGCCTACTTTACGATTAATGCAGGAACACTTGCTGCATGGCATGCGCCCCGCGATTTCACAATGAACGAAAGATTATTGACCGAAGCAAGGGTATTAGTTTGGTACATGCAGATGATTGTTGCACCAAACATTAGTAGCATGGGGCTATTAATAGACGAATTTCAGCTATCAACTTCTTTATTTCAGCCACTTTCTACTTTTCTCTCGATTCTATTTATATCAAGCTTAATTGGGACGGCATATGTATGTCGAAAAACTTTACCACTCCTCTCGCTCGGTATATCTTGGTTCTTTGCCGGCCACCTACTAGAATCTACTTTCATACCATTAGAACTTGTGTTTGAACATCGTAATTATCTACCTTCAGTGGGTATAATTTTAGCAGTCGTAGCGCTACTTGATTTTGCATTTAAATTTATTCAAAGATTTAAGATGTTACGAATCATACTGCCTGCATTTTGGATAATTGCATTTTCCTTTGCAACACATGGTCGAGCAGAACACTGGGAAAGCCCACTATCATTAGCCCTGATTGACGTCGAAAATCATCCAACCTCTAGTCGTACTAATGTCATGGCCGGACTTGTTTATACACAGGCTGCGTTAAATGCAAAATCCGAAAATGACAAATTAGCTTATGCTGAACAAGCAGATAAATATTTCTTAACTGCAATTGAGCTTGATAAAACAGGATTTAGTTCTTCTATCGGAAGAATTGTAATTTTATATCTTCTTAATAAACCCATTGAGATAAAATATTTTGATACATTGGTCGATAATCTTGAGAATGGAAGATTGGGCCCTAGCACTCAATCCTCACTGCTGTCATTAATTGAATGCAATATTGAGAGAGTATGCAAACTTCCAGAAAAGTACTTAGTATCTCTCATAGAAGCAGTACTCAGAAATCCATCACTACCTACGAAAGACAAAGGCTCATTGATGGTCCAACTTGGTAGATACTATGCAGAATCTTTAGCAAACTTAGATAAAGCCGAAGAGCTTGTTAAAGAAGCAATCAAAATGGATAAAAGTACGATTAGATATAGACTCCCACTCGCTAATTGGCAAATCCTAAATGGCAAGTATGAAGAAGCACAGATCCAATTGAATATAATGAAACAATTGGACACTTTAAATATGAACGCTTACGATATATCTAAGTGGGAATCATTTCTGAATGATAGAAGAAAAAACAATAACAGCTAGCAATTTATTATTGCTAATATTTTAATTAGAGATCAATAAAATAAATGACAAATACAATTCGTGATTATTCGAAAATATCGATTGTTATACCTGCAAAAAATGAAGCGTCATCTATTGGTGAACTATTAAAAAAACTTAAGCAAAAATTTCATGATGCAGAGGTTATTGTTATTAATGATGGCTCAATGGACAACACAGCAAATATTGTCCTAGAAAATAATGCGAAACTGATCTCGCATCCATATAGCATGGGAAACGGTGCGGCAATAAAAGCTGGAGCAAGAGCTGCAACAGGCGATATTCTTATAACAATGGACGCCGATGGCCAACACGACCCTGAAGAAATTCCAAAATTATTAAAAAAAATGGATGAAGGATTTGAAATGGTGGTTGGCGCTAGGTCATCTCAGTCTCAGGCAGGAAAACGCAGGTGGCTCGGTAATGCATTTTATAATTACATTGCGAGCCTCATTGTAGGCAAAAAAATTAAAGATTTAACTTCAGGTTTTAGAGCTGTTAATACCAAAAAGTTTAAAAGCTTCATACACCTATTACCCAATGGATTTTCATACCCTACCACGATTACTATGGCATTTTTTAGAAGTGGCTATCCAGTCGATTACATTTCAATCGAAGCAAAAAAACGAGTCGGACAAAGTCATTTACGCTTACTCAAAGATGGCCTCAGATTCTTAATAATTATTTTCAAAATTGGCACGCTTTATTCTCCATTAAAAATATTCACACCCATAAGTGCATTGCTATTTTCAATTGGAGTATCTTATTACGGATTTACTTATTTAAGTATTGGCCGATTCACTAATATGAGTGCATTATTATTGATAGTATCAATGATAATATTCATGATAGGGCTAGTATCAGAACAAATAACCGTATTACTTTATAAATCTTCTCGTGACTAATAGGTCATCACTTTGCGTATTTTATTTGATATAGCTCATCCTGCGCATGTCCATTTTTTTAAAAACCCCGCTCGAATATTATTAGACCGAGGCCATGATATTTTATTCACAAGTAGAGAAAAGGATATAGCCTTAGACTTATTAGATGAGCTTGGAATAGAACACAAGCCCATATCAAGTCTTAACAAAAAGGGAAATTTAATAGGATTCGCAACAGAACTTATCAAAAGGGACTTCGCATTACTTAAAATTGCTAATAAATTTAAACCAGATGTTATGGCTGCCATAGGAGGTACGTTTATCTCGCATGTTGGTATCTTAAACCGTGCAAAATCGCTTGTTTTTTATGATACTGAAAACGCATCATTACAAAATGCGATTACCTACCCATTTGCTTCATGTGTGATCGTGCCTAATTGTTATAAATCTTGGTTGCCTAAAAATCGACACATCCGCTATAGTGGTTATCACGAATTATCTTATTTACATCCAAATTACTTCACAGCAGATCTAAAACTCGCTGAAAAAAATGGATTATCTAGATTTCAATCAAATTTTTTATTGCGATTAGTATCTTGGCAAGCTAATCACGACATTGGAGAACAAGGTTGGACTAAGGAGTTACTTAGCTCATTAATTAATTATTTAAAATCACAGGGCAAAGTCATTATTTCTGCTGAAGGCGAATTACCACCTGAGTTTGAGCACTTGCGTTATCAAGGCAAAGCTAGCGAACTTCATCATGTTATGGCATTTTGTCGTTTATTTATTGGCGAAAGTGCAACTATGGCTTCTGAGTCTGCCGTGATGGGTATACCTGCAATTTATGCTGCAAATACTGGTCGTGGCTATACAGATGAACAAGAATCGCTCTATGGGTTAGTAAAAAATATACGAGAACTTAATTGGGAACAGCTTGAATCTGCAATTACAAATATTTTAAAACAACCTCCACATTATTGGAGCCAAGCGGCAGAGAAACTATTAAAAAACACAGTAGATGTTTCCGAATTTACTGCCAACTGCATTGAGCAGTTCCCAAAAGCTTTAAATAACTTTAAAGTTTGACTAACACCCTACCTTAATATGTGCGGAATTGCTGGCTGGTTTTCTCATAACCCTAATATAGATAATCCCAATAAAATTTTGCACAACATGGCTACTGCAATCGCACACCGTGGCCCAGATGGTAATGGCGCTTATATCGCAGAACATGTTGGGTTAGCCCATACACGCCTCGCTATTATTGATATTAATGGTGGTAAACAGCCCATGTACTCCGAGGACGAACAGCTCGTTATAACTTTTAATGGAGAAATATACAATTATCAACTACTAAGAAGAGAATTAATTTCAAAAGGCTGCAAATTTCATACTGAATCAGATACAGAAGTTATCTTACAACTTTACCAACAATATGGTTGGAAAGGCTTCAACCGTTTACGTGGCATGTATGCGTTTTCATTATGGGACTCTAGACATAAAATGGGTTTACTCGTCCGCGACCCAATTGGCATTAAGCCTTTATTCATAAGCACATCTCCTGACGGAAGTTTGGTTTTTGGCTCTGAGGCAAAAGCAATTCATGCATTTAACAAAAATTCTAACGAAATTGACCCTTCAGCATTGCATCAATTACTGAACTTTCGTTATTTACCTGGCGATATAACAATGTTTAAAAATATTAAACAATTATCACCAGGTAGTGTGTTCACTTGGCACACAGATGGTAAACATAAGTTGCATACACTCGAACCAAATTTTACTGATTCAAAAAATAGTACATTGGAATTGTTGACTGAAGCCGTTGATATACACTGCACAGCTGATGTTGAAGTTGGTTGTTATTTATCAGGTGGAATAGATTCGGCAACTATTTGTGCACTTGCTAAACGCTCTGGTAGAAATTTAAGAAGTTTCACTTTAAATGCTGGCGATGATCCTGATGAAGCAAAAAATGCAGCAACAACAGCTAAACTATTAAATATTGTGAATATCTGCGAAACAATTCCTTCTGAAATTTCTGATTTATCTCGTCTAATCAAGCATCTTGAAGTACCAAAAATCAATGCTTACCAAATAAGCAGACTTGCTGAACATGCATCTAGACATGTGAAAGTCGTACTCTCAGGACTGGGAGCAGATGAGATGTTTTTTGGATATAACGCTCATCGGATATTCAATCGATCGCATCAAATTAATCAATATGTTCCATCCCAATTTGCGCATGGAGTTGCGAATATAGGAGGTGCAATTGCTGGAATGCTATCACCTATTCAATGGACTGAGCCACAACGCGCACTACAAATGCTTGGCGCATCAAGAGACTGGCCTCGTGTATATGGGTTACTTCGAAATGTCTGGGATTCACCTAATATGCGTAAAATTTTATATGGGCCACGATTACTTGACTCAAATTTAGCTGACGCATTCGCAACACTAGAGCACTTGTGGCCTGAAAATTCAGACCCCGTTAAATCAATGGCTAATTTTGAATGGAAAAATAAAATGGTGAATGATCTTCTCTGGCAAGAAGATCGACTAAGCATGGCTGAAGGCTTGGAGGTAAGAGTTCCGTTCTTAGATATTAAATTTGCAAACAAAGTCAACTCATTGGAGCGTAACGTATTAATGCCCAAAGGCAACCTTAAAGGCTATATGAAAAAAATGATTAGCGAAGTATTGCCTACTGAAATTCTTCATAGACCTAAAAGCGGATTTCAAGTTGATGCTCCAGTATTTGTTAAAAATACACTAAAACCATTAATTGACAAATGGCTCACTCCAGAATGCATTGAACAATATGGACTATTTAACCCATCTTTTGTAAAAACAATTTTGAATCAAAAACCAAAAAAGTACTTACGATGGCACTACTTCATGATTTATCAAATGCTCTTGACACATATCTTGATAGAGGAATTCGAGGGTCCTAAGTGATTGAATCATTATTAACAAACAAGTTAGGCCTCATTTTAGATCAGGTTTATAAGTGGAGCCGCGATCGAAATTATCGTGGACATAATAAACATGACGCACTAAATAGCCCAATACTAAAAGTATTCTTAGGTTGGAGCAAATGGACTAGAATAATTGCGACTCAAGGTGTTATGAGATTCCCCATCAACCTTAGGCCGATACTCCTTGTTCCACATTCATATAATCCAAAAGGTTTGTCATTGCTTATCAGAGGGCTATTGCTTCGTCACAAGACACACAAACGTAATCAATATTTAGAAGAAGCAGAGACACTTCTAAATAAACTCATCGAGATACGCTCACCTGGAAAGTGGAGTGGTGCATGCTGGGGGTACCACTACCCTTGGCAAGATCTCGGCTTTTATGCAAAAACTAATACACCTAATGCTGTCGTTACATGTTTTGTTTGTGAAGCTTTTCTTGATGCTTACCGAGTTACAAATAATCGTAACTATTTAGATATTGTAAGTGATTCAATAGAATTTTTGTTAAATGACCTAGTTGTTTTGAAAGATACTCCTACAGAGTTATGTTTATCTTACATGCCGATATCAATGAAAATGCGCGTTATGGATGTAAGTATTTTAATAGGGTCGGTAATAAGTCAGTACTGCACACTTTCTAATAACACAGAATACATGAGTATTTCAAAACGCTTAGTGAATTATGTAGTAAATCAACAAACAGATTATTATGCATGGTTTTACACTGACCCCCCTCAAGACTCTCTTATAAGGCATGATAATTATCATACGGGGTTTATTCTTGATGCCTTGTGGAGATACATGCAAGCTAGTAATGATGATTCATATCGTGAGGTCTATTTACACGGCCTTAAGTTTTATGCAGATAAATTATTTAATCAGGACGGTTCCCCTAGATGGATGAGCGATAAAGATTTTCCGCACGATATTCACGGCGCTGCACAAGGAATAATAACTTTTTCTAGACATCAAGACACCTATCCAGGATTCAGTAATAAAATTGCCTCTTGGACTATTAGTAACTTATACAATGAATGTGGCCGTTTTTATTACCAACAAACACCTTTTTATACTAAACGTTTTACATTACTTCGTTGGTGCAATGCTTGGATGGCATTTGCACTAGCACAACTAGAACTTGAACAAAATTGATACTAAAAATATGCGAAATATTGAACCACCAAATACAGAAGATCGCCCTACTCTGACAAGTGATATAAGGGATTTTTGGTCTCGCAATGTAAATGCGGAACGCATTATGGGAAATACCGTATCGCTTGAGCAAAGAGGGGGAGAGAAATACTTTGAAGAACTGGAAGCGCAAAGATATCGCTCGCATTACCATCTAAAACCATGGATAAATTCAATGGATAAAGGGAAATCGGTATTGGAGTTGGGATGTGGAATTGGGATGGACACCTTTTCGATGGCCAAAAACGGACTTAATGTAACTGCCTTAGATCTCACAGAAGTTGGAGTTCGAACAGCAAGAAATAGGTTCGAAAAAAGCAAATTTAACGGTTCGTTTTTAGCTGGAAATGCTGAAATGCTGCCCATAAAAGACAATCAATTCGATTATGTCTATTCATTTGGTGTACTGCACCATGCGGCAAATACTGAAAAAACGATTAGAGAAGTATATCGAGTATTATCACCCGGAGGCACTGCAAAAATAATGCTATATCACCGCCACTCTATTAACGAGCTAGTCCATAGAATAACTAAAGTTCCTTTTGAAGAAAAAGACGAACTATGCCCTGTAGTACGAAGATTCACAGTAAATGAAGTTAAAACTATGTTTTATCAATTTTCAAATATTCATCTGCAGCTTGAATACGTATATGGAGAAGGATATGGAAAATTATTCTCTCTAACCCCTAAACTCTTATACAAGTTTCTATCTAAGCACTGGGGTTGGCATATTATGATCACAGCAAGAAAATAGAATACTCTAGCCTAATCTATTAGTTAACATACCTTCAAAAAATAATTATTAGTCTCGCCTCAGCTGATGATCCTTAAATCTATTTCAAATATGCTGCATACACCAGTACGTTTTATTAAACGTATTAGACTATTTGTATCGATGATACGCTATGGTAATGAACATAATCGTGATTTTGCTATTGAACATTATGTTTTCTTCTGCAATTTAATAAATAAGCTACGTGAACTTGATGTTCAAACAGACAGTTTAAGAACGTTAGAAATAGGATGCGGGAAAGCTTATTGGCTAACTTTATTAGCACATAGCTCCGGAATGAATGTAACAGGCATTGATACCGAGTTTGTATCTTCGAAAAACCAATTATCTAAATACTTAAGTATTATTCGTGATAACGGCATTGAAAGGATGCTACGAACTCTTGTTTGGGATAAGTGCTATGCAAAGCCGTATTACCATCAACTTGCAATGCAGGCACCCTTCTCGCTTAACTTTAAAGATGTAGACATTAGACGGATGAGCAGTACAAATGTTGATTTTCCAGACAATACATTTGATTTAGTCATATCTCATGAAGTTTTTGAACATATTGATGATATTGGTAGAACGGTCTTAACACTAAAAAGAATTCTTAAACCTGGTGGAATTACGTATATATATGTACATAATTTTACAAGTTTGTCGGGCGGACATCATATCGCTTGGAAATATCCTGATACAGAACCATCCGATACCGTTCCACCATGGGATCACTTACGAGAAAAAAGCTTTCCAGACATTCCTTCTTGGCTAAACGAGCTTAGAGAATCAGAGTATAAAAAGATTTTTGAAGAACATATGGATATTATTGAATGGCTCCCTGTAGGCAAAGAAGGTGAGAAATTATTAACACCCGATGTTCGCGCAGAACTTTCAGACTACGATGAGCATGAGCTACTAACAAAAGGCTTTATTATTATAGCCACACCCAAAACATGAAAATGCATAATTTTATATGAAACAAGTATTGGAAAATCTCAGAAATGGTGATATTTCAGTTGATGAAATACCAACCCCAACTATTAAGCCTGGACAGGTCTTAGTACGGAATCACTTTTCCTTGATCAGCACCGGAACCGAGGGTGGAACGGTTAAATTAGGAAAAATGAGCTATATAGGCAAAGCAAAAGCTCGCCCAGAACAAGTTCAAAAAGTCATTAAAGTTGTTCGAACCCAAGGTTTATTAACAGCCTACCGCGCAGTTGATAGAAGCCTTGATATACCAATTGCACTTGGGTACTCCTGCGCAGGAGAAGTGATAAAAGTTGGAGCTGATATAACCGATTTATCTGTAGGCGACACTGTAGCTTGTGCTGGTGCAGGACTCGCGAACCATGCTGAAATAGTAGCCATTCCACGCAACCTTTGTGTGCCAGTACCATCAAGCATGAACTTAAAATATGCAGCATTCGCAACTGTTGGAGCAATTGCTATGCAAGGTGTACGGATTGCAAATGTTAAATTGGGAGAAAATATTGTAGTTATAGGTCTAGGTCTTGTTGGAATACTAACTGCCCAAATATTGCGTGCTGCAGGCGCCAATATTTTTGGAATTGACGTTGATGACAATCAGCTTTCGTATGTAAATAAACTCAATATTTGTAAAACCGAAAACTTTAATGCTGATAATTTAATAGAACAGGTCATGTCTTTTTCTGGTGGAAACGGTGCTGACTCTGTAATTATTACAGCCACAACTGCTGATAATGGGCCTGTTTCATTAGCTGGCAAAGTTGCTCGTCACAAAGCTAGAGTTGTAGCTGTGGGCAGAACCGAAATGAAAGCCCCAAGAGACACATATCTATTCAAAGAACTAGAACTTCACACTTCTTATGCTTATGGCCCAGGCACAGGTGACCCAAGTTACGAGGAGAGCGGGGTTGATTATCCAATTGGGTATGTTCGCTGGACAGAAAATCGAAACATGTCTGCTTTCATAGATCTAATCTATCAAAAGAAAATAGACTTTAGTCATCTAATCACTCATGAATTTGATATTGAAGAAGCCGATAAAGCATTCGATCTCATTATAAATAATACTCAAGAACATGTATCAGCAGTTATATTACGCTACCCTCATAGAGAGCAAACATATAACAAAAATCTTATCCCCCTCCAAAATACCTCCTCTTCGCCTTCTCACAATAGCAACAATAAAATAATAGGTGTAAGTTTAATTGGGGCAGGAAGTCATGCCACTAATGAACTAATCCCATTACTTAGTAAGTTTAAAAATGTAGACTTAAGAGGAATTGCTACCGCAACAGGTATCAGAGCCCATGCGCTTGGAAAGAAATATAAATTTGAATTTTGCACCTCAGATATCGAAGCCATTTTATCAGACGATAAATCCGATTGTATATATATATTAACCCGCCATGATACACACGCAGATTTAACTGCCGCAGCACTAAAAGCAGGCAAACACGTTTTTGTAGAAAAGCCCCTAGCTCTTAACAAAGACGAATTAGATACAATAAAGAGTGCATACCAAGATTCTAATAAAATTTTACTTACAGGCTTTAATCGCAGATATGCCCCAACAGCTATCAAAATGCGTAAGTTTTTTGGAAATCGTGCACAACCTTTATTTATGAGCTATCGTTCAAATGTGGGTTACAGACCTCCAAATCATTGGTTACATAACCCATTAGAAGGTGGCGGTGTAATAATTGGCGAAGCTTGCCATTTCATAGATTTCTGCTATTGGTTCACTAACTCACAAATTGTGGATATTAATGTAAGCGCTTTAAAAGGAAAAAACACGGGACTCATTAGTGAAGATAACGTGCATATTACACTCAGTTTTTCTGATGGCTCAGTAGCTGCAATAACATATATATCCAATGGAAGCGTTTCATACTCTAGAGAAAGAGTTGAAGTTCATTGCGATAATAAATCAGCAGATTTATGTGATTTTAAGAAGCTAACTCTTTCCGATGGAAAACGTACTAAACAATTCAGTAATTGGATTTCTGCAGATATAGGACACCAAGCCCAATCTAAAGCTTTCTTAGATGCTATATCAGAAGACAACCAAGCATTAATTGACAGCGCAGGATATTTAGAGTCAAGTAACATAACAATAACTGCAGACAGTTTAATAAATGATAAATTAAATCCGTAACAGATCCAAAATAGCAGTTAAACACGCCAAGTAATACACCCAATAGTTATTAAAAGATGACCATTCCAAAGCCAGTTAAATCCGATTTATATGATGACGCATGGCTTGATTCTGCTTGGGGCAATAAGGCTAATAAAGAGCTACTTGAAAAAGACACCCTTACAGCAAGACCCCGTCTTGCACGAGCTCTAGAACTATCTAATATAAAACCAGACTTAAAAATATTAGATATTGCGTGCGGCCGTGGCGAAATGCCAATACTTTCTGCAGAACTAGGTGCACATGCAATTGGAATTGACTATTCATCAGCAGCATTAAGATTTGCTAAAAAATTAGTTTCTACAAGATTAGAGAAAAACCCCACACCAATAAATGTGGATCTAATTGGAAGTGACGCATGCCAGCTTCCGTTTGCTGACAATAGTTTTGACAGAGTTACAATGTTAGACATAATCGAACACTTATATCCTGATCAGCTAGAAAAAATGCTAGTAGAGGTTCATCGAATCCTAAAGCCCTGCGGCTATGCCGTTATCCACACATTACCTAATAAATGGGTATATGATATTACATTCCCTCTCTTGAACTTCATTAATAAAAAATTTCCGAAAAACCCACGCAGCGAATCAGAAAAAAACATTCATATTAATGAACAAAATATCCCAAAATTATTCCAAACTATAAAAAAATGCGGATTCAAGCAGCATATCTGGTTAGAACAATACATTCCTGCACAAGCAAAATGGAGCAAAGGAAAAGACATCTATGGAGACAATCGAGATAACTTGTATCCTGAATTCACTGGAATAAAAGGCAGGCTATTAGAACTAGCAAGCTTAACACCACTAAAATTAGTTTTATGCAACGATATTTTTGGAATTATCTGGAAAGATAAAAAGCCTAAAAATCTCAACACTCCATTTGCATTTACAGAGAGAATCATCCGCAACTTATCTATTAACGAGCATTAATACGGTTGTTGGCAACCAAGCCATAGCAAACACCAATCCCCTCAATAACAAAAAAGCTGTGAGAACAGTAGGTTCTGACAAACCGATCGAAGAAAATAAAAAAATTCCCGTCAGCTCAACAGTACCTATACCATTTAGACTAATTGGCACATAAGCAACTAGAGAACTTGCTGCCACAAGGGGGATAACACTCCAAACTGAGATGTCATTTTCACCAAGTGCATTAAACATAAACCAATATGCCAATCCTATCAGAGAGATTTTGACTGTTGTTAAAATAATATTTGCAATTACGCGTTTAGGGTAAAATATTATTGTGCTTCTAGTTTCTGCTATAACTCTTCGTACAAAGTTAATCACTTTATGTTTTTTATTTTTAAAAAAAACATAAATTATATTTCTTTTTGCGATTAGCAATAAAGAAATTACTACTAGAACAGCTACAAAACTAAATAAAGTATTACTATTAAATTGATTTATTTTTACAATTATTGTTAGCGCATAAATAGCTAAAGCCAACATAACTAATAACGAAATAACTTTATCTACCAAACTTCGCGCCAGTATTACACTCCACTCAAAACCTAATCGCTTAAGAAGAATCGATATACTAGCGATGTCTCCAATTTGACCAGGCACCACTAGACTAACAGACCAACTCATCCAATAAATTGGTAAAAATCGCGAAAATAATATCTCACTTTCTCTAGACACAATCAGAAACATAGCAATTGAACCTAGCATTGTTGCGACAAGTATTGTTAGCACAACTAGGCAAACCAAATTAATATTTACATCTCTAAATTCATTTGCAACTTTTCTAAAGTCAAGAAGGTAGATCAAAAGAAATAGAATCGAGACGCCCACTAATGCGCGTAACCATGGGTGCATTAAATTAGTCCTCGATAGTCTTGATTATCTTTAATGGATTGCCTGCGGCGAATACGTTTGAAGGCACATCTTTTCTAACTAGAGAACATGCGCCAATAACAGAATTATCACCAACATTAACCCCATGAAGTATCACCACCTGAACCGATACCCAAACATTTTTACCAATATTTACTGGCTCTGTTTTAACTTGCTCTGTTGTATATTCACGCCTATTTTTACTTAAGCTATGCGCAGTTGTATCAGTAATATATGCATCTGCAATATTACTTAAATCACCTATATAGATATTCTTAACACACTGGATTGATGTTCCATTCAGCCCTGCACTATCTCCCAGTTTCACCTTTGCATTGCTTGCCAATGTCCTAATACAGACTGGCTTTATTGCATTAGAGATAATTAAACAATTATCACCAAACTCAACCCTACCAGGACCAGAAACGACTAATGGTCCATACACACGAAAGTAAGGACCTGCAGAAAAATTTTTTAATTGCATCTTAAACTTTACTCTATACCACCAGCCCCTTAGCCATGCAAGAAAAGCAGGAAGTACAAGACGCGGTTGTCTAATTATTCTTTTAACGAGCAACATAGATAGATGTTTATGTTTATTGTATTTGTATGTCAGGCACAGTTTTTAACATATATAAAGTAAGCGCCAATATATCCTCAAATATAACTTGCGCCAAACTTATAGAGAAACATAACGATATATAAGTTTAACATTTAGAAGAATCTGTTAAGAACTATATACTTCTCAGAAAATCTATTATTTATGGATAAATGACACTTCGTGCAGGTATAAATAGATACAACTGATAGTTTAATACCCATACAAAACATACTAAAGGAATTACAGAGATCTGGTTGGCCGACAACTAGAACGTTAACCATCAAAATTTCACCGTTTATCACACACAATTTAGTACTTCTCACTAATTTAGCTATACTAGATACTTCTGAGCTTTAATTTTCTAGCAAACTGTCAGTGACATATGCACTTGGTCGGCTAATTACTTGATTTAAGCCAAATAATCTATACTATCGCATCATACCAAGCATCATAACTATCTAATATATAAAAGAATTTAAAGGATAATCACAGTGGCTACAGCTGCTTCTACAATCAGAATAAGCGGTTTATCCCGTCGGCTCATTAATGACGGGTTCGTCTCTGAACAAGATGCTGTGAATGCCCAGAAAGAAGCGCATGATAATGGAGTAGCACTCTCTACCTATCTAGTTAAAAACAATCTTATTAATGCAAGTGATCTTGCACACTCTGCCTCGAATGAATTTGGAATACCGTTGCTAAATATCAATTCAATTGATTTGGAATCAATACCAAGCAACATAGTCCCTGAAAAACTCTTACGACAACATAATGCATTACCAATACAGAAACGTGGTAACAGACTTTTTGTAGCAATTTCAGATCCGATGAATTTAGCTGCGTTAGATGAATTCAAATTTAACACAGGCATCACGACAGAAGCTGTTCTTGTAGAAGAAGATAAGCTTGAAACCATAATAGATAAAGCTCTTGAATTAGGTGATAAGTCACTCGATATGGATGGCCTACTAGATGATGATTTAGACAACCTAGACGTCTCTAGCAGTGATGATGAATTGGATGATGGTGGTGACTCAGATATTGACGATACACCTATTGTGCGTTTTGTTAATAAATGCTTACTTGATG
>CAJHXG010000299.1_pt1 | contig 16264 bp, 20 predicted proteins | sample 9198481 | NCBI WGS metagenome assembly CAJHXG01 (sample SAMEA7708348, study PRJEB35096) | sediment metagenome | biome: marine neritic benthic zone biome [ENVO:01000025]; feature: sediment [ENVO:00002007]; material: shallow marine sediment [ENVO:03000034] sea grass bed [ENVO_01000059] ... | reverse complement strand
GTTACATATTTTATCTAGAGCATGCTTAATAGATATAAAAAACAAGCCGAATATTGTTGGCTTGGATATACAATCTAATCAAACTGAACAAAAAGTTATTCTTGTGGCGAGTGTTCCACTATCAATGGAAAGCTGGGAGCCATTTGATGAAGGGGAATTAGTGGTGTTGAAGGATGGCGCTATTATTAAGTCAGTTAAACATGCTTCATGAAATACCTAGTCGAGATAATTAACATCAGATTATTGTTTTTATGGACAGCTGGTTGTATCACTAGGTACGCTTCCAGCTAGTAATAAAAAGTTTTTAAATGGTCCCATGTTGCCCATGGCTTCCATTTTAGGGCCTTTGAATTTTAATCTACGCATCATCATGGCTTTCATGGGTCCATATTTACCTGCACCCATTTCCAACCAGCGCTGAGTCGTTGCATGCATAATATAGTCCGCTCTTTTGTCTACAGTTGTATCAACGACTTTTCCACCATAAATACATTTAGCTTTGCCTTCTGCTTCACTAATTTTCAATTCAGCACGTTTGCTTTTTGTGCAATCTGTCCTATATAAGATGATTACCTTGTAACCTCGTTCTAGGTTGTTTTTAACCCAGTCAGATTCGTAAAGTTTATCGGTAAGAGTTGGATCTTCATTCCATGCAACGCATGCTTGTTCTGCCCAGTCGGCAGACATTAGCACGGGTTCGGCTTTAGCTATTGTAGAAAATATAATAAGGAAAATTGATACAGTGAAGGACGTTTTGCTATTCATTACTAGCTCCCATTATTCCTTGTTACGATTCAATTTAGTTAGCCTTTTTTTATCCGGTAAATGAATTTACCTTCATTCTCTTTTGACTCTAAAAGTTCATCTCCCGTTTGATTACAAAAGGACTCAAAGTCTTTTACCGAACCTGGATCGGTTGCAATTACTTTAATTTCTTGGCCTGGATGCATTTTCTTAAGCTTGTTTCTAAGTTTTAAAACGGGCAGTGGACAGTTAAGCCCACTGGTATCTAATTCAAAGGCGTTTTCGTCCATACCTAGTTCTTCGTACCTACTAAAACTCTTTAGACCAACTGGCACCAATCTCGAACTGATTCATTTTAAGACGAATTTCTTGTGTTGGATCAAATGCATTGGCTCCTTTAACAGAATTATGTAGTGCATGGGTTGCTTCAAGGTTAAACTCACCCATTTGTGTCTCAATCGTTGCGCCGATAGAGACATGATCTTCGATCACACCTGGTGCAAGAATATTGAATAACACTTGATCACTGCTGATCGGATTATCGGAATGGCTATAACCAAAGCGCATGGTGACATCTGGATGAGTTTCCCATTGCAGGCCTACTTTAATAATATCTATATTGTCCCATCCGAAGCCTCCTCCATTTTCTCCGCCTAAACAACTTTCAACATCAGTTCCACCCAAACCCGCAGTCGGACACGCAAATAGGTTTTGTATGTCATTACTTACTGCCTCACTGTCGTCATACCAAATCTTTTGGTAATCAGCTACTAACGTTAGCTTTTCAGTTAGATCAACTGCAAAACCAGCCCATAGAGTAGATGGAATATCAAAATCACCGTCTTCTGCAAACAAATCTGCATAATCATCAAACTCATCCATATACATCTTTGATCGATAGGATATCCCTAAATCCATTGTGCCAATTACATCTCTTGCTAAAGCACCTATTTGCACACCACCTCCATAAGAATAATCTTGTCCGTTTCGTGTCAAGTTATCGGGCATTACTGTACCGCCACTTTCAGCAAATGTTTTAGTAAAAGGTGCAAAGGCATTCAAGCCTGCTGAGCGAAAGCCTTGTATGGCAAAGATTGGACTAATGCCTACAGATAAATTTTCTGAAAACTTATGTGCATAAGAAAAGTTAAAAAAGATCTGGAAAAGGTCCACTCCTGCCGTGCCGGCACCAAAAGTACCCGGAAAAGTGACGCCTGCACCGCCCATACCTGTCGGATCAAACGATGCCGTACCACCGTCATATGTAGTGTTTAGCCCACCATTGCCATAGATTGATAATCCAATTGCATTCCTATCATCTAACATGTAATTAATACCAAAGCTTGGAATGATAAAGTTCTCATCACCACTATTTTCCGATGCAGGGCCAATTGTGAATGCACCACCATTACCATTTGCTAGACTCGAACCCGCTGAATAATCCCGATCAGGTTTAAATAGTACCGCACCAATATCATAACGATTTCCAACAAAGGCCATGCCTGCAGGATTGGTTGCACCGGCCATCGCATCTTGTGGAAAGGCAACACCTGCTCCAGCCAGCGCACGACTTTTTATACCGTGACCATGTGCAAAGTAGCCATTGGTAGCATTGGCGATCATTGGTGCAAAGCAAAGGCTTAATAAAAATAATATTTTTTTCATACTCATCATTTATTCCTTCCTTATAAATAAATTCTCTAATAGCAAATTATTTCCCTCAAACAAATAGACAAACATCAGACTTCTGTGCGAATGGTAAAAAGGTTGCCGCACCTACCCAATCTTCAATTTCATCAATAAAGTCTTCTTTATTGTGTCCGAATAAATCGACTGTCATTTGGCAAGCGACTAATTTCACTTCAGCTTCAATAGACAAATCTCGTAACTCCGCAAGACTCGCTACACCTTTTGATTCCACAGTTTTTTTCATTAAGACTGTGGCTAATTTTTCAAATCCAGGAATATTACTGGTGACTATATTTGGAATCTCCCAATCAATGCTTTTGAACCAGTTGGGACCAAAAGGCATCTTCATGGGCATAGCAGGATTACCTAGTGGTGAAACTTCTAAATCTAGATCTTTCTTTAATAAGTTAAGGCCATAGAAAGTAAAGAATACTGAAACTTCCCAGCCTAATGCTGCAGCAGTAGAAGCTAGAATAAAGGGAGGGTAGGCCATGTCTAAAGTCCCTTTGGTTGCAATAAGCGCCATTCTTGGCACCTTATCTTTTTCACGCTCTTGCATTCTTTGTTCAAAGCGTTCATCGAACCGACGATTAAATTCTTCGACTTCGATATCATTGGATTTGCTAGAGGTTTTTAGTTTTGTTTCCATATTAAACACTATTAGAGGGTCTAGAATTAACGACCTCATTTGAATTAAAGCAATCTTCTCATGTTTTTAATTGACTTGAATCATGCATGTTTTAAGTAATATAAATAGTTACCAAAAAATGAATACGGGATATATAATTAGATATATCAGATAAACCTAAATTAGTGCAAGCTAAATTAGAAGAAACTAATATATTATAATTATTATTTATGCTGCTCTTTAAAAAGATTTATAGGTTTTAAGTTATGAGTGCTAAAACAAAACAAAGAGAAGATTCTGCGGACGATATGTTGGAGCAACGTGAAAATGTTGCTCAAATACTTAAAACCATTGCGCATGAAGCGCGATTAATGATTCTGTGTCTATTGGTTAAAAATGAAATGACAGTAAGTCAAATTAATGAGTTCGTTGAGCTTAGTCAGTCTGCATTATCACAACACTTAGCCGTACTGAGGCAGCACAACTTAGTGCAAACACGCCGAGAATCACAAACTATATATTACAGGCTTGCAGATAAAGATTTATCTCATATCGTTACATCATTGCATGATGTTTTTTGTAAATACAAATAAAATATTGCATATTTAAAGAAGCAGGAAAAGTTTAATTAATTAACATTATTTATTAAGAGTAATTAATAAAAGTATATAATAAAACAAACGGTTTAAAGATTTTGACTTAGTTGATATATATCAATATGAAATTAATCAATGTGAGTTTCAATTTTTAATCAGATATAAAGGAAAGATTCATATGGCAGATAATAACGAACCATCAACTGTAGATGTAACCTTGCACATAGATGAAAATTTATCGCATGGTAATTTAGAAGATTTTCGAGATGTGCTTTTGCATGAAAATGGAGTTTATGCTGCTTCATTTCATGATGAAAAGCCACATTTAATGATTATAGTTTATGACCCAGATGTAATTCCCTCGCTCTCGTTTGTGAAACTCGCAAAAGAACATAACATTCATGCTGAATTGATCGGATTGTAACTGTCGAACAGTATCAAGTATGAATGGCTATCTGCATTTAAATGCATCCTTTTTGCAAAGCTTATTATTTGCAGTTGTTATTTCATTATTTAATGGCATAGCATATGCAGTGCATGTTCCTGATGCATTAGTTGAAACACAATGGTTGGAAGATAATTTATCTCAAGTAGTTGTACTTGATGTTCGCAGTGATCTAAAAAGCTTCACTTCTAATCCTGAATTTATCAAAGATAAAAAAACTGGTAAGCAACGAATAGCTAAAATTGGTGGGCATATACCAGGTGCAAGTTTGGTCAACTTCAAGGAAGAACGTGCAGATCGTAAAGTTGGCAAAAAGATATTTAAAAACATGCTGCCTGAGAAAAGTGTGTTCGAAAAACTTTTGCAAATGGCGGGGGTTAACAAAAACAGTTCTATTGTTATCACTAGTAAAGGGGCTAGCAGTAGTGATGTTCTAATGGCTATACGTCTGTATTGGCAATTAAAGTATTACGGCCATAAGGATCTCGCAATTTTAAATGATGGGATGGCACAGTGGTTGTTAGATAATGTAAAGTTAGCACAATTTCTAAAATTCCTATTCAAGGTGACTGGGTAGCTTCTACTGAGCTTGATGAATTATTGGCAACCAGCGAAGAAGTTGTTGAGGCATCATTGCAAACCAAAGCTGATCAATTAATTGACGTTCGACCAATTGGACAATATTTAGGAACACATAAAAGCTCTTCTGTGAGTGCTTTTGGACATATCTCTGCTGCTCGAAACTTTCCGACTGAATTACTTTTTACGGATGAATTGCCTATCAAAGTAACTTCTAAGCAACAGGCAGCACAATTAGTAAATGCACTTAACATCAAAACAGAAGAAGATAAGATAGTTTATTGCAATACTGGAAAAATGGCTTCAGGCGGATGGTTCTTTTTTAGTGAAGTGCTTGGCTATAAGAATACTCAACTTTATGATGGATCTATGCATCAATGGAAACATGAAGGACGGCCGAGTGTAACTATGGTGATGGAATAAAAGCTTTGTCTTCAAGATATATTTGAGAAGACTATTTGTCTAATTTTTTTGCTTTATAATACTCCATACACTCTTCTTCATAACCGCGCACTACTCGTTTACCTTTAAGAGATCCACGAGTTTCAGTTACTATCGTTCTATTAAATTCATGATGTGCATCATCATATGCATGCACGATTACCCAATCTGATAGTTTATGTAAGCGGTGAGCGCGTTCTGTATTTGAATACATAATTCTGAATTGCCAGTGACTATCTTGATAATTCATAATCGGCAACCATGAGGCACCTGAAGGATTAAATCGTTTTGGTGCGATTGTTTTAAGCAATCCTAGCTTTGCTTTTTTACGGTACATTCTGTCTATTTTTAATAGCACATCCACTTTCGGACCGTCACGCTGAATGTGATAAGACCTTTGTGTGTCATGAAGAATAGATGCCAATGTTTCTGTAATCATTCTTTGTCTACGCTCACCAATACCTGGTATTTCTGCGAGTTTTCCTGAATTTGCCGCAAGCTCAAGTTCTTCTAATGTTTTTACATGCAGGGATGAATAAATCTGATTAGCGAGTTTAGAGCCAACCCCAGGAATTAATTTGAATACACCAGGGGGTTTCAGTGAATTTCTTAGTGACTCTAAGAAATTCCATTTACCTGTTGCTACAATTTCATAAACTGCATAGGCAATATTCTTTCCAACAAAGGGTAGTTTGACAAGACCATCTACATCATCTTGTTCAATAATCTCTACAAGATCTCTGTCAAGATTCTCTATAGTCCTTGCAGCTGAACGATATGCGCGGATACGGTATGGATTAGCACCTTTTTGTCTCAATATATTTGCTGCTTCTATTAGATGATCAGCCACTAGGTGATTCGTGCTAATAAAGTCACCCGTCGAATTTGTATGATTGTCATATTGCATAGATCAACCGCTAAAGTACTATTTACTGCTACACATAGCTTAAATAATGTATAGCTTGCAAAGACTGATTCAGGTCAATAATTACTGTAATAGATGTGTATTGTAGCTGCTAGGTAAACTATACAGTCGTAAAATAACCAAAATATATCAAAATTAAATTCAGCCCAATTCCTGTGATGGGTAGGATAGTGTCAAATTTCGTTTTTTTGTATTTGTTTTTAGATAAAAATAATAGAGAAGCTTGCACTGTAATAAATACTACTAAAGTTACTGTGCTGGTAAGCTCAGCTAAAGTAACTAAATTAAAACTTGTAGCTAAAAAAGTAATAAATATGGCTATAGTAATCGTTGCGATAATTGGCGTACGGGTTTTTTCATTCACTTTTTTAAAAACGGAAACAAATACATTTTGTTTAGCCATTCCATATAACACCCGTGAAGCCATAATGAGTTGAACTAGTGCGCCATTTATAATCGCTATCATACTGATCAGAGCCATAACTGTTGGGTCATAGCCTTTATATTCAATTATTGAAACTAAGGGGGCGTTGCTGGAAGAAAATACGTCTGCTGGGACGAATAGAGTGCAAGCAATTGAGAGTGTTACATAAATTAATGTTGATAATACGAGAGATAGTATGATCGCAAGTGGAACAACTTTTGTGGGATCGATAGTTTCTTCAGCAATATTTACAATATCTTCAAAACCAATGTATGCATAGAAAGATATAAACGCGGCATAGAATATAACTGAACCATTATTTAATACTGATGTAGCTTCTGGGAGTTTGTAGTTTTTAAACTCATTTATATCTATAACTGCATAGATCACAAATAGAAGGCCGATCACTTCAATTATAGTTATTAATGAGGCAATTAATAAAGATTGGCTAATACCCCATATAGAAAAAATAGTTATAAAAATTATTATGCTTAGAATTATAATTAGATCAGGAATTTGTATAACTGCACTGAAATAACCGGAAAATCCTCTTACCATTGTTGCCGCTGAAACCGTTCCTACAATTACTACAGCAATCCCTACGAATGCAGAAATGCTAGGGATATTAAATGCTGCTAATGCATAAGCAGCTTCACCAGCACTTTTAGGGATTAGCGAAGATAGTCGTGCAAAAGAATACGCAGTGATCGCAGCAATTACTGCTGCAACAATGAATGATATTGAAGAATATGGGCCTGCACGTAGGGTAACCTCGCCAATTAAAACATAAATGCCTGCACCAAGGATTGTCCCCAATCCATAAAATGTCAGTAATGGGAGCGATATTTTTCTAGCAAGAGTATTGTCTGACATTTCCAGATGCTATCACGGTAGAAAAGCTAGACAAGTTATAATTGAGTGACTAGTTGGAAAATATTAATTTTAGTGTGAAAGAAATAATGGAATAGTTGTATGTTTAAGCAAGAATCTAGTTACTCCACCCAACACAACTTCTTTAAGCCGAGTTTCGCCATAGGCTCCCATCACTATTAAATCTGCATCAAATTCTAGGCCGCATTGTAGGATTGTTTTACCTATACCATCGGCTAACTCATCAGCGTTTATCACCTCTGCATTAATGCCATGATGGGATAAGTGCTTACGTAAATCATCATTGTAGATTATGTTTGCTTTTTGCTCTTCAAGTTTATCTGAAACACTAACTATTTGTACATCTTCTGCATACTCTAAAAAAGGCATGGCATCATGTACGGCTCTTGCTGCTTCTTGGCTTTCATCCCAAGCAATCATGATTCTTTTTGGTAAATTAAAAACTCTTTTTATGTCTGGGACTACCATGGTTGGCCGACCCATATATATAGATAAATAATCATCGATTCTTTGTGGATCTTCCTCGCCAAATCGAGAGTATCCTTGAGGAAGAACAACAAAATCTGCATAGCGCGCATTATCTATTATAAATTGTAGATCAATTCCATCTACGCATTTCCATTCATAGGGGATATCTATATAAGCTGCTTTAGATTCAAATTTAGTTTTGAGTAATTCAGCAGTATTTTGAGTTAGCTCTATTTGATCGGTTGCTAAATAATCAATTACTCTATTAAACCCACTGCTAGATTTCTCTGGATTAGGGTAGGGGGTTAGATGTAATCCAGTAATATGAGCATTGAATACTTTAGCAAGTTGCAGTGTTGTCTCTACGCGAAAGTCGTTAGCTTCTCCTGCATCGCATATCACCATAATATCTTTTATTGACATCTAGGTATTTTTTTAAAATTTAAATTATTTAATGTGATAAGAATAGTGGAACGGTTGAATGTCTGAGCAAGTATTTTGTGGCTCCACCTAATACAATTTCTTTTAGTCGAGTATGTCCATAGGCGCCCATTACAATTAAATCTGCATCATATTCTAAGGCACTCTCCAGAATAGTTTTGCCAGTGCCTTTAGAAGCAGGATCTAAAGAGCGTACTTCTACATTTATGCTGTGGTGAGATAAGTGTTTTCGTAAATCATCATCATAAATCATATATTTCTTTTCTTGTTTCGCGCTTGCAGCAACACTTACTACTTGTATTTGCTCAGCATATTGTAGAAAAGGAAGAGCATCATGCACAGCTCTTGCTGCTTCATGGCTTTCGTTCCAGGCAATTACAACTCTCTTGGGAAGATTGAAAACTTTTTTTAAATCAGGTGTGACTATTAAGGGCCTACCTAAATGAATGGATAAATAATCATCAATTTTCTGAGTATTATCTTCTCCATATCTGCAGTAACCTTGTGGAACAATTACCACATCAGTATAGCGTGCACTGTCAATAATATAACGAACATCTACTCCATCAATGGATTTCCAGTCACATGGAACTTCAAGATCTGCCGCTTTTTTCTTAAATTTATCTTTGAGTGTGTTTGCAGTATTTTGAGATTGTTCTAATTGTTCTGAGGATATGTAAGGAATAGCGTCCGGAAATCCGCCACCATATACTGGTATTACAGGATAAGGTATTAAATGCAAACCGGTTAAATGTGCTTGATAGACTTTTGCTAATAATAGCGCTGTTTCAATACGATAATCATTTGCCCCGCCAGCATCGCATAATACCAAAATGTCTTTAATGGGCATATTCTTCTCCTTATCAGTTCATAAATTCACTTTAAGAGATTGTTTAAGTCAATTTACTTAAAATATAGCTTCTTTATTTGTAATGGCTTTACTATATCGATGCGTTAAGAGAAGAGGTTGATGTAAGTCAGAATATGTCGACATATATATCTGAAGTAAATTAAAAGTATTGTAGAGAATTAAGAAGTTAGATTGCAAAAGCACATCTCATATATCATTAGCAATGAAGATAAAAACTCCTCAAGGTCATATGTCTATCTATTATCGCTAGACATACAACCTAAAGGAAGAAGGTTGGTTTACTGAACGTTTACAGTAATTTTCTTTGGTTTGACGGTTTCTTTTTTGCCAACAGTAATTTTTAGTACGCCTTTGTTTGATTTAGCTGTGATATTTTCAGAATCAGCTGTTTCGGGTAGGCTAAAGCGTCGATAAAAACTACCATGTGAACGTTCCACACGACTGTAGCCTTCTTTTTCCTCTTTGATCTCGTTTTCACGCTCACCTTTTAATGTTAAAACACCATTTTCCATACTCACTTCAATATCCTTTGGGTCCACCCCAGGCACATCTGCTTCAATGAGAAAATGATTATCATTTTCAACAATATCTACAGCAGGTGTCCATGCACTGGTGGCAATGTTACTGTCTTCATCTCCCAGCTCAAGATTGAAATACCGATTAATATCTCTAAAATGAGGTAAGTGGGTAAAAAAAGGGTCTTTTGGTACTAGTTTCATGTTACTTCCTCCGCAACGAAATTTTAGTAAGAAAATTCTAGAGAATGCCGATAGCAACGTATTGACGAGGATCAATAAATGTCATTTATTTAAGGTTTTCCAACTCTAATAAATATTTATTTCTAGAGTTCTCTGCTTGATCTTCGATATAAGATTTCGCGATGCCAAGTTCTAAGGTCTTGCCTAGATGATTTATAACGGTTTGAGCAACATAAGTGTCATTAATTTCCCCAAGAATGTCCTGTAAGTTTTTTAATAATTCTAGTTTATATTTTTTGTCTTTAATAAAATATCCTAAATCATCTATTACATATCTTAATTCTTTAATGTCGATACGCAATCTATGTAATTCTTTTTGTGAAAAAATTAGTACATCTTCTTTATTTTTCATAATTTTTTTATGATGTTTTTTTAATTTCTTCTTGACTAGTTTTTTTGGGGATTTTTTGAGAGCTTTATTCTGTGCTGTGCTTAACTCACTTCTCCATTTTTTATTTTCTTCCCAGCCCTGTAGATCTTCTAATGTTTCTAAATATGAGTGAGATGTAAGTTCCTTAAGTGTTTTTTCATGTAATTTAGTTTGTTCTTGTTTGGAATGTTTTTCTAATTTTCTAAATTCGTTTTCACCAGGATTGTTGTTGAAAGAAGGTAGTAAGTAATTCTCATTAATTACATCAAAATCACGTACCTTAGAGGTTGGTTCTAGCAGATTTTCTATAATATTTTTCGCAACTACTCTTTCATTATTGTTAATTTCGTATTTAAAAATGTTTATAAATGATTTAAAGCGCCGTAATGAAACCCTTAATTGATGAAGATTTTCAGCATCATAGTGATTTTCTAACAAGTAATAGCTGCTCAATACTCTATTAATGCAACTTAGAAATATATTATCTAGCAATTCTCCAAGAGAGGAGGCATTGTTAATATCTACAGGTTTTAAGTGATTAATTTTATATGCTAAATTTTTCATTCAAGTCATTACCAAGATTTGTTTAAAAGCATGCTAATAAGTTTAGTGATAACGGCCTATATGGCTTTGATATAAATCAATCATTAATACGACTTAATTTAGTGGTTAGTAGATTACTAGGTGTATTGCTATTCCTGCTAAAAAGGCCAATAACAAAATACTTCCACTCCACTTTGCTAATCTCCAGCCGCCTATGATTTGAGAGATAATTGCTTTAACTATTGTATTGGCAAAAACGGCAATTAAAATTCCATTAGCAGCAATTTGCAGAGTTAACTTATCACCAACTGGTATTGCTGATTTAGCTAGAGTAATGCTTATGGCGTCTACATCTGCTATACCTGATATAGCTGCTAGCGCATACACACCTGCTGTGCCAAAGTACGTCTCTATAAAATGTACGACTAAAAATAATATTGACAGAACAATGCCGTAAATGGCAGCACTATCAAGCTGCAAAGGATTTTTTAGCTCTAAGGTTGTAGCAGGTTTATTGTTTTTTTGATATTGCAAAGCAATCCAAATAACGGCGCTCATAGGGATTACAGTGATAGCGATCAAAACAGGACTTACGAATGGAAGCAGTGAGTAATTTAGTATTCCAACCATGATTGATAATCTTGGTCCCATCATTGCAGCGGCTAAAGCTATACCCCCTCCAAGCAACACAGGTGAGGCACTCTTGTTTGCAGATGCCATTTTAGAAAATGCTACTGCAACAGCAGTAAAAGAGGTTAGTCTACCTAAAAGGGCGGTTAGAAAAATGCCAAGACGATTACCAAGCAATTTCACGCTGAAGTACCCAAAATATGAAATTCCTGCAATGAGTAATATGAGTATGCCAATAGTGCGTGGGTTTATTGCACCTCCAGGTCCAATATCTTTATTTGGAAGTAGAGGTATTGCGACTGCAGCTAATAACAACAGTTGAATGGTTGAGTTTACTTCATCTGCATCTAATGCTTTTATATAAACGTGTAGCTTGCTTTTAAGTCGAAGTAAAGTCACTACAATTGCTGCAAAAGCAATGGCTTCAATTTTATAGCCAACAGCAGCAAATGCGCCGATGGCAAAGACTAGTAACAGAGTTACTTCTGTCGTATAGCCAAAGTCTTCAGATCTTTTAGCACTTAATCGATAGCTGATAAAGATGATAGAAGATAAACCTAAAGCAGAGCAGGTAATATGAGTGGTGTTATCGCATTGCTGAGTACAGCGGATATCCCACCAAGAAAACTGACCACAGCAAAAGTGCGTAGCCCCGCATCATAGGTTTTACCGGCTTGAGCTTGGGTTTTCCATTCTCTTTCAAAGCCAATAATGACACCAATCGCTAGAGAAACTAGCAAGTTGATTATGATCTCTGTATCCATGGAGCGATGCTTATTTGCGTTATTTTTGACCTTGCTGCGATCTAATATAGATAAAAAAAGTATTTATCAATTTGATATATATCAACGTCTAACTATGCTCAGATAACTATATTTAATACCTAAGTGCACCACATTTTAGAATTATTAAAAAGGCGAAGGAATTGTATGTTGAACGATAATGTTTTTTATACAAGAAATGCAGTCTGTCATTCGTATAAATTAAAGCCAGACATCATAAATGAAATGGTTGCTTGGGGAATTGCTGAACCTTCTGGAAATAAACCAGAAAAATGGTTATTCACACACGAAGACTTTGAACGCATAGGCCGTGCAACTCGATTTAATAATGAATTAGAAATTAACGTTCCAGGTGCTGCACTCGCTTTGCAGCTAATTGAAGACATAAAGAATTTACGTAATGAGGAGAGTTAAAGATGTTTCCCTATAAAAATGTCTTAGTGGCAATTGATTATTCGGAATTGACGGATGTTATTCTAAAGAAACTTGAAACGATACATCAAGACTCAGATGCTAATATTGTACTGTTGCATGTGGTTGAGCGCGATATGCCAACTCTCATGGGCGCATCGCAAAATGCTGCGATAAGTTATAGTAGAGAATGGTCATCAGAAGAACTTAGACTAAAGAAAGATGCTGAAAATAAGCTTAAAAGTGAAGCGCGAAAGTATGATTTAGGTAAAATCACCTGTATTGCAGAGGTCGGTGTGCCAAGATTCTCTATACTGTTTTCTGCGAAGGGCATTAAAGCGGATCTTATCATTGTCGGAGCTCATGGTGCGCATGGCATTAAAAAGTTAATTGGATCTACTGCGCAATCTGTTCTTAACAATTCAACTTGCGATGTGCTTGCAGTACGAAAAACATAAGCTTTGAAATTGGTATTTTTAACTAAGAGTTAGAAACAAGAGCCATTTTCTTAAGTTGTTCGTCAATTTTATCAAGCTCTGCATTGGCTTGTTCAAGTAGTCTTTGCAAAACCTCGTAATTCTCAAGTTGTAATGCCTGTTCTTCTAAATCTGGGTCGAGACCACTTTCAAAGTCCCTCTTGATAGCGGTTACACGATCAATTAGTTCATGTTGTTTTGTTAGTAGCTCATCTCTGGTTATTGTTTTAGACATTTTAACTTCTCCTAATAATTGTTGCTGAAAGCTATTCTTCTTGAATAGACATAATATAAGTAACTAGTTCAAGAATGAGCCCTCTTGCATGTAAGTATTCGTTTATTTCCGATTGCCCAGTTATTTCATGGTACTTTCCTGCAACTTCGTTATATTTTTCAGCTTCTTTTCGATAGCGATCACCCCAAATTGGCATTTCTCTACTACCATGTACTCCGACACGAGGGGTTCCATCGATTACCCGATATACTTCTGAAAAAGGAAAATGCCCGTTATTGTTTTTAGTAAGAACAGTTAAGTCAGAGGGCTTCTTAGTGAGAGAGTCAGACATTACACCTTTGCCTTTCGCATTAAATCCATGACATATCGCACAAGAACGTTCAAATTCAACACCGCCAATAGTTGGGTCTCTATCTGAAGAATCAGCATAAGTATTTAGTGAAAATACAAGCGAACCAATAAATATTACATGTTTTATTATTATTTTCATGATTACTCCTGTATTACTTGAAGATATAAAACAATATCAAGTGCTTTAGCTTTTGCTTTTGTAGCAATGTCTGATTCATGTTTTTGTTGCGCTTCTTGCACAAATCGATAACCCCAGATGGGCATTTCACTTGTGCCATGCTCTGCAAAAATATAGGTTCCATCAAACACACCCCATATACGTTCAAATGGGAAGGCTCCGTTATTGTTTTTTGAAAGTTGGGTTAAATTTGGGGGTTTACGCTCAAGAAAGTCCACAATAGGTCCGTCACCTTTGCCATTACTACCATGGCAAGATCCGCAATAAGTAACGAATTCTTTCTTGCCGACTATATCGGTGACTTGTTTAGCTTTTTCAGCTAAAGCTAAACTGGTAATAGTTAATAAAACGATAAGAGAGATCAAAAAGCAGCTGTTGATTATTTTCATGATTTATACATCCAATTTTAAATATTTAGTAATTTAAAACTCAGGGCTGGACGTTTAGTAAATAGTTTTTAGCTTTGTACCAAACGTCTTCACCTGTCCTTGCAGCATCATTCCTTTGAAAGAGTCCTTTATGGTATGTCTGATTTTCCTTAAATAAAACCCCTAAGTAAACTTAGCTCATGAGAATCTATTAGGCGGCGTATTTCTGCAATCCCTCTAAGTCTTTAATCTCTATAAGCTTGCCATGTACTTCTATAAGACCATTGGTTTGTAAGCGAGAGAATAATCGACTTACTGTTTCCATCGCAGCTGAAAGATAGTTACCAATGTCGCGTCGTGACATGTGTAGATTGAACTCATTACTTGAAAATCCTCTTGCTGCATATCGATTGGAAAAATTAATTAATAAGCTTGCAAGGCGTTGTTCCGCACTTTTTGTACCAATTAATAATGTATGTTCTTCCTCATCACGTATCTGATGGCTCATTTGTGACAATAACTGTTGGTAAAGTGCAGGGATCTTTGCTGCTAGTTCCATGTAGCGTGCAAAGGGGATTTCGCATACGTGAGTTGTTTCTAGTGCTTGCGCAGTAGTTGGATATACATTCAAGGTTGCGCCATCTAAGGCAATCACATCGCCTTGAATTGAAAAGCCTAAAATCTGCTCACGGCCTTCTTCATCATCAATAAAGGTTTTTATCGAACCGCTGCGAATGACGTAAATTGATTCGAACTTGTCACCAGCTTGGTAAAGAAAATCACCGCGATTAAGTTTTTTTGAATGTTTAACAATCGCATCAAATGCAGCAAGCTCTTCGCCTTCTAGCACATTGGCTAGACAAACTCGAACTCGACTGCAATCACTACATTTATTGTGAATCTGCTTTCTTGGGGTTGAATAGGTTTGTTGTAAAGGTATTGCGGTTGCAGTTTGCATGATCTTACTCCAAGTCTGAATTATTGATTTGTTTTCCTATCTCCAAACCGGTAATTACATGTCACTCCGGTCTTTATCTCTTAATTCATTAAACCTCTCAATGGGATAAGAAAATATTCGTGCGTGCGCGTATCGCTATTACGGAAAACACGTATAATTTAATCTTTCTTAATCTATAAATAGATATAGGTATGCAGGATAACTATAAGAATAATAAGAAAATTCAGGAATTTTGGAAATGAGCAGGCATATCTATTACCGCACGTAATAATTTCAACGTATGAATATTTGCAAGTGTATAACAAGTTTCTGCCTTATTTTAATTGTGGTTATGGTTTCCGCCTGTTCCAGGGAAATCAATCATCCAATGCGTTTAGGTACTAATGTATGGATTGGCTATGAGCCTTTATTTTTAGCACGGCAACAAGGTTATATAAATGCTGAATCTATAAGGTTAGTAGAATACTTGTCTGCGAGTGAAGTAATTCGTGCATTCCGTAATCAATCACTTGAAGCTGCCGCATTAACATTGGATGAAGCATTGCAATTAGTAGAGAGGGAAATTCCGATAAAAATCGTTCTAGTGACAGATATTTCAGCTGGTGCTGATGCAATATTATCTAAACCAGGAATTAACAATTTTAATGACTTAGTGGGAAAGCGAATAGGCGTGGAATCAGGGGCGTTAGGCGCTTACATGATTTCTCGTGCGTTAGAAATTAATGCTCTTGATATAAATCAGATTGAGATTGTTGATTTAGAGATCGGTGAACATGAGATTGCGTATAAAGAAAATAAAGTTGATGCTTTAGTAACATTTGAGCCTACACGCACTCGACTTTTGGCCGCGGGAGCAACTGAGCTTTTTACAAGTCGCGAAATTCCACAAGAAATTGTAGATGTGATTGTTATACATAATGATTATCTAGAAAAACATCGTGATAAAGCAAAAGAGTTAATTAATGGCTGGTTTAAAGCACTTCAATATTTACATGATCAGCAAAAAGATGCTGTAGAAAAAATGAATAAACGTATGCAGCTTAGCAGCGAAGAACTTATAGC
>CAJHXG010000047.1_pt1 | contig 16868 bp, 16 predicted proteins | sample 9198481 | NCBI WGS metagenome assembly CAJHXG01 (sample SAMEA7708348, study PRJEB35096) | sediment metagenome | biome: marine neritic benthic zone biome [ENVO:01000025]; feature: sediment [ENVO:00002007]; material: shallow marine sediment [ENVO:03000034] sea grass bed [ENVO_01000059] ... | reverse complement strand
CACACCTTGGTTTTCACAGTATAGAGTCCATTGCATTGACTTAGCATCGGAACTTGAATCAGTAACCTCACAACCCGAATTTTCATCCATCATATTCTCGGGAGAATACTCAGATTCTTTAATGCAGTCTTGAGAAATATTTTCATGTGTGCCGCCTGGACTGGTGACTTGACTCTTAGTTTCCCACAAGCCTGGCTCTACTTTCATACCCTCTGCAGATACAGAACTTACAAAAATTAAGCATGAAAATGCTACCATGAGTGTTTTGTATAAGCTTTTTAACATAACGTTGATCTTACTCCAGTTTATTATTATCTGACTAACATCATGCCAACTAGTTCTAACAGCAACTAACTCTGCATTTCTGCCCTTTTGCGACGCGCATGCATGGGATCAATCGTTAACGGTCTATAAATCTCAACTCTATCTTGGTCATGCAGAATTTGACTATTTTTTACGACTTCCCCATAGATACCAAGTGAATTTTTTGTAATATCAATTTCACTATACATACGCAAAATACCTGACTCGATAATAGCTTGTTCTACAGTACTATTAGCAGGCAATTCTACTATTATTGCTTCTTGATGGTGAGTCAATGCATACACCACTGTCACCGAAATAATTTTCCTGTTAGTCATAAAGCTGTTGAGCTCTTTCCGTAAACGCTGACACTAGTTTATTTGCCACCTGACTAAAAATTGGCCCCAATGTAACTGCGTATAAACGGTTTGAAAACGAGAACTGCAAATCAAGTTCAACTCTGCATGTATGCTCATCTAACTCTTTAAATATCCAAGTACCAACTAAACGTTTAAAAGGGCCTTTTAATAAATGCATGGTAATTTTTTTGTCTACATCTAATTCATTACAGGTAGTTACAGAAGCATTAATACCATGTTTAGCAAATTTCATCGTAGCTTTTTTTTCAATTTCGCTATCACTATGAACTTCGCACTTCACACACCATGGAACAAATTCAGGATATGAATCTACATCATTTACTAGATTAAACATTTGTGCCGCAGAATATGGCAACAAAGCACTACGCTGAACATGAGTCATAAAAATTACTATGTAATATTAAGTTTCTCAAGAACACCCAACACGTGTAGAAATATAAGAACCACGCCAATAGGTGTGAGATACCTTGCTAAGAAGCGCCATAACTTATATGCAATCTCATATTTGATTTTTAATTCATCTCGTCGCGATTTTTCTGACATTAGCCATGCTGCAAAAATACAAATTAATATACCACCCAAAGGCAACATAATATTTGAAGTCAAGTAATCCAATAAATCGAAAAAAGATTTTCCCTCAAGGATAGTACCATCGAAAACATCAATTTTTTTCCAACTATTAAACGAATATACGGTTCCCAAACCAACTGTCCAAGCTACTAATCCGCAAATAATTGAAGAAATAAAACGAGAAATTGAAAATTTCTCAATGAGCCAAGCTACAGCAGGTTCTATTAGCGATATCGCAGATGTCCATGCTGCAAATACGAGTAAAATAAAAAATAATGTTCCAAAGATTAAGCCACCCGTCATTTGACCAAACGCCAATGGCAAAGTATTAAAAATTAAACCTGGCCCTTGACCTGCTTCTAAACCATTAGCAAGGACAATCGGAAAAATTGCCAAGCCTGCCAAAATAGCTATCAAGGTATCTGCAATGGCAACCTGAAAACTTGTTGTGGCAATTGATGCATCATCTGGCAAATAGGAGCCGTACATCATGATTGCTCCCATACCTAGACTCAAACTAAAAAACGCTTGTCCCATAGCCTTAAGTACAACTTCTGGGCTAAGTTTGGAAAAATCTGGAGCAAACAAAAACTTTAAACTTTCCAAGAAATCACCGTGTAACATGGCATAGCCAATCATAATTATTATTAAAATAAATAAAGCCGGCATTAAAATACGTACAGCAGTTTCTAAACCTTTATTCACCCCTCTTATTACCACAACCATAGTGAGAAGAATAAACGCGCTATGCCAAAATAATAAACGCCGTGGATTTGAAATTAAATTATCAAACACTTCACCCGCTTGCTCACCACTGACGCCTGAAAATGTACCTGTTGCAGTTTCAAGCACGTATGCTAACGCCCAACCAGCAATCACACTGTAGTAAGAAAGTATTAAAAAACCTGCCAGCATACCCATTAAACCTAATGAGCGCCAAACTCTGCTGCGCTTTTCTTCTGCTGCAAGAGTGGTCATGGTATTAACTGGACTACTTCTGCCGCGACGCCCCAGCAACACTTCAGACATCATTACAGGTAAGCCGAATAAAGCGATACATATCAAATACAGAAGTACAAACGCACCACCACCGTTTTCCCCTGCCATATAAGGAAACTTCCAAATATTTCCCAACCCAACTGCGGAACCCGCCGCCGCTAATACAAACGCAAAACGTGAAGACCAGTATCCGTGTATTGAGGTTCTTACAGTTGCCATAACTTTCTAATTCTATTTATCTACTTGTTAGCAAGATATCAATGCGAGTGTTTCAAAATTATAAATTTGCCATCGAATGCACATGATAAATACACCATAATAGCCGCATGGCAAAGCCTAAGCATAAATCAGATAACACTATCGCAGTTAATAAAAAAGCCCGACATGATTATTTCATTGAGGAAAAGATTGAGGCTGGACTTGTACTAGAAGGTTGGGAAGTCAAAAGTTTACGATCAAAAAGTATACAATTAAAAGAAAGCTATGTACTTGTAAAAAATATGGAAGCTTGGTTACTTGGTGCACATATCAGCCCGTTACCGTCAGTTTCAACACATAAAGTAGCTGACCCTACTCGTACCCGCAAGCTGCTACTGCATAGAAAAGAACTAGCAAGATTAATTGGCGCAGTGGACCGCAAAGGTTACACCCTAGTACCATTATCGATGTATTGGAAAAATGGCATAGCCAAACTAGAAATTGGACTTGCCAAGGGAAAACAGAAACAAGACAAGCGCGCCAGCATCAAAGAAAGAGACTGGCAGCGCGATAAGCAGCGAGTTTTAAAACAAACCAGATAGTATAACTATCGTGCAAATGTGACCTTAATTTATATTGTTTTAATACTCGTTAAGTATTACTAATTGATAAATTTACTAGTAAGTTTTTACACCACAGTTAAAAATACCAGACTTAGCTTCTTTCTGTGTTGCTTCCACACACTCGGCATAAGAACCGAATTCACCAACAACGGTTGAAGTCTTTGAGTTAGAACTTGCATACACCTCTCCTACCCATTTGCCACCTGCAGAACCACCATTATCGCCACAAGCTATAAGCGATAGCGTTACGGCAAATAAAATACATACAAAAAGCTTATGTAACATAAAAGTTCTCCAAATTGTTAATCCTTAGGATTGTACTGATTAGTGCATTTGTAAGATTGGGCAAAATGTAACTAAATTCAAGCTGATCGGCAACCGTAATCATCACTTTCGTATTGATTTTATTCAGGCTTGTCTTTTACCCAGACACAACCTGTCTCGCTTTCCTGCTTTATTTTATTCAAAAAAGCATCATGTGCTTGTAACTCTTCATCACTAGCATAGATTATTTTCAAAGCTTCGCGCTCAGAATTCATTCCGGCATTTGCACTATTACGCTTTGCCGCAGCTCCTGAATTAGCCGCCAAACTAAGTGTTGTTTGCCCGCCTGTTAATGCCAAATAAACATCGGCAAGTATTTGCGCATCCAGCAGTGCTCCGTGCAACTCACGATGAGAATTATCAATCTCATAACGCTTGCATAACGCATCTAAATTATTTTTTTGCCCGGGGTGCATTTTTCGAGCCATGCCTAGCGAATCAATTACTTTGCAACAATCATTGATATCCGTGATGTCATGCCCAGCCAACTTAAGCTCAGCATTGATGAAGCCCACGTCAAAACTCGCATTGTGAATAATTAACTCAGCATCAGCAACAAATTCTATAAAGTCATCAGCAACACTTGAAAATTTGGGCTTATCAGCAAGAAACTCTAGCGATATTCCATGCACTTCTTGCGCACCTGCATCAATTACACGCTCTGGATTGAGAAACTGATGATACTGTTGATCAGTTGTTCGACGATGCAAAACTTCTACACAGCCAATTTCTATTATCCGATGCCCTTGCGAAACTTCTAATCCGGTGGTTTCTGTATCGAGTACAACTTGTCGCATTTTAAAAAAATTAGTTAGCTTTAAGAAAAACTACAATAGCAGATTATCGATTGCTTCATTCGCTAATTGATCGACTTGTTCGTTTTCGTCATGACCGCTATGGCCTTTCACCCATTCCCATGTAACCTCATGAGATTCAACTAATTTGTCTAATTGTTTCCATAAGTCTTCATTCTTAACAGGTTTTTTTGCAGCAGTTTTCCAGCCGTTACGCTTCCAATTCGCAAGCCATTGCTGAATACCATCCATTACATAACGAGAATCAGTAGTAACGTGAACTATACAAGGTTTAGTTAGCCTTTCAAAAGCAGAAATGACCGCCTGCAATTCCATACGGTTATTAGTTGTCTCTTCTACCGCTCCATTTAACTGTGTTTCCTTTCCACCATAACGAAGAATTGCTCCCCACCCACCTGGCCCAGGGTTACCTCTGCAAGCTCCATCAGTAAAAATTTCAACCCGGTTTTCGTTCATGTTTATTTCTTGTATATTTACTTTGGCGTGCGGTTGGCTCTGTGACATTAACAGGAATCATGCGTCTGCGCGGTCTCCAAGGCTGTGGTGTTGGCGTAAGAGTAAGCTCGCGTTTCTTGGCTACAAGAATTTGCAGCGCACCAAATCGACCCAATCCCACTTTCTCGGCTTTGCTTAAAAACTGCATTCGCTGTTGAAAGTGCATATTCTGTATCGGCGGTTGCAACCCTAAGTGCTCAACGATTATTACCTTAAACCCTAAGAGCGATAACCAATCTTTCAGTCTTCTTTGTGTATAAAAATGTGCCGCCCAAGGTGCGCGCTGACTGCGGATAAAAAGCAATTTGCTTAAGCCCATCATGCTGAACGGATTAAAACCGATCATCACCAAATGACCTTCTGAAATAAGTACACGATGGATCTCACGCAGGACCTGGTGTGGTTTAGGTGAAATATCTAATGTGTGAGGTAAGACAATTAAATCTAGGGTATTTTGTGGAAATGGCAAAGCTAATGGATTTGCAGCAACATTACCTTTTTCAGTATTAAAGGTCATGTATATTTTTTGCCCAATTTTACTGCTAGAAATTAAATCTATCTCATTCGCCAAACCTCCAATTTGCAGTGCGTGATAACCAAACAGACTCGGTAGTAGTTTGTCTAATTTAGTTAACAACTCTTTGTATAAAATTTGTCCTGCAGGAGTTGCATACCATTCCTGTAACTGTTGTGTATATTTAACAGAATTAAAAAGCACAGATTCTTTCATGTATTAATTCTACCTTAAAACAGTCGCTTGTAATGCAAACTTTCCATAATAGATCAAGATCACATTAATCTTTGTAAATATCCTTTTAAATTTAGTTGTTGATCTATTTATATCCTATCTTTATGCTTCGCGGCCATGGAGGAATGGGTGTTAAACAAGAACGTTTTAATGGTATTTTCCTTGGCTTTTTTTGCCATTGGCTGTACACACGCTCCAACAAATGCTGACCTCGACAATTCTGCACATACAGATGCAATAGCGCAAAAAGCGGATTTTATCAGCCCGCTACTTAGTGATTCTTTTGACAAAGATTTTTCAGCTATTTCTAACAGTAATCAGCTTATATGGCATCACATTGAAAAAAAACTTGAATTAACTAAGTTGTACGATCATCCGCGAGTTGTTCTACAAAAACATAAATTTTTAAATGATAGTGACTACTTAGATATAGTTACAAAACGTTCTGAACCTTTCATTCACTTTATATTAAGCGAAATTGAAAACCGTCAAATGCCTGCTGAATTGGCTATTTTGCCTATTATAGAAAGTGGCTATCACCCAAGGGCTCGTTCACGCGCAAAAGCAGAAGGCCTCTGGCAAATTATGCCCTATACGGCCAAAGACTTGGGTCTAAAACGCTCTGTTGGCTATGACGGTCGTCATGATGTTTATGCATCTACCTCTGCAGCACTCGATTATCTTACACAGATGTATAAAAAGTTTGATGGTGATTGGTTGCTTGCACTCGCGGCATACAACGCTGGCCCACAACGCGTGAAACGCGCATTAAAAAATGCCAGTGCCCGCGATGAAAATGTTTACTGGGGTTTACGCTTACCACGGGAAACACGCGAATACGTTCCAAAGATTTTAGCTTTATGCGCAATTATCAAAGACAAAAAATTTAGCAGTACACTACTACATCCAATTGAAGATGTTCCTTACCTGGCTACAATTGAACTTAGCAAGCGCATTTCACCTGCGAAATTAATTCAAACTGCTGCAGCAAACGAAGCTGAAATAAAGTTACTCAACCCAGCAATACGAAACCTTAGTACACCGATTCCAACTGGCTATCATTTAATGGTGCCAAAGCGAGATGCTGAATTCATAGCCCTTGCAATTGATAATATGAAAGAAGCACCTCAACCGAGTTGGGCGAAACATAAAATTAATCGTGGTGAATCTCTAAGTAGTATTGCAAGACGCTATGGCACAACCATCCGCGCATTACGCGAAGCAAATAATATGCATAGCAACACAATTGTTGCCGGACGATCTTTAGTCATACCCTTAAAACAAACACACTCCACCGAAGTTGTACCAGCGAGCACTAAAACAAAATCACCAGTGGTTGAAACTATCAGCACAATAGACGTGCCATATATTTATGTTGTAGCAATGGGCGATAGCTTTTGGAAAATCGCAAATCGCAACAACACTACGGTTCAAAGACTATTTGAAATTAATGGCCGTAGCGCTGACCAGCCACTTCAGCCAGGCGAAACCATCTTAGTCGATTAGGACTTCTCAGCCTCCCTCGTAAACATAACTTTACGAGAGCTCCCGACAGCACCTCACATCTGTCAGAATGCAATATCCATCATATAATTCACTGATTTTAATGGCTTACGTCTCTAAAATGAGATGACTCGTCGCACTTCCAGCCAGTGCATATAGTCGTCTTTGCTGTGTCTGTAGTATGCTCCAAAGCCTTGAAATGCCTATACACTTGCTATGGAAATAACCATTAAACACACTTACCTGAAGACAATATTGGGAGAACCCAATTGTGGTCTCTAAGAGCCTACAAGCACAGTTCATATTGGCCAGAATTGTCATCGTAATTAATTTCGATAAGACAATGAGATTCAAATGGATGTGTGCATAAGTCTAGTGTCAGACTTGGATTAAGCATCATGCTACATATGCTTATAGAAAATAAAATAAATACTAAATGGTTTGCGTTAAGCCTACTTGCATCAGCGTTAACAGCCGTATTGCTTTGGGTTACACAGCCACCGATATTAGTAACCCAAGTTACCGTGATCGCTTTAATTTCATTGATCTCACTTAGCTGGGCGTTTACGGCTCCGTCCACTAGTAACATTGTAGATGAATCTCAAACAGATGCGGCAAACCGATTTGAATCGCGCAACAATCAACGTAGTGTAGGACTTAAACTACAAGGATTAGGACAATTAAACCTAGCGTTTGAAAAATTTAAACAATGCGCAGAAAACCACGACACAGCAAATTTAGTTTATAACTTAGCAATTGATTTTCTGATCAAAGGTGAACCTGAGAATGCTAGAAATGCATTTGAATATATTTCTACATTTGAACCCAACTTTAAAGATGTACGCGCACGTATTGCAGCTTTTACTGGCGAAATAATCTCTGAAAGCGATAACTTTGAGAAAGAAACACAAGAAGCACCTGAACAAGCAGCTATAACTCAACACTCAACGATTATAGAAAAAGCCGTTGCGTCCGGTAAAACCATAATCTTAGCTGCTGAAACAGAACCTGAAGAAGAGACCGTTCTTGCTGAAGAATTAAGCGAATATCCAACACTTTATGGTAGCCGCTATAAAATCAAAAGCGTATTAGGTCAGGGTACAACGGGTGCCGTGTTTAAAGGAAATGACATTGTCACCGATGAAATTATCGCCATTAAGGTACTCAACTTATCTTCTGAGCTTGAAGCCAATCAACTGGAAGAATATAAATTTCGCTTTCACAGAGAAATCGAAACAGCTGGCAACTTAAACCACCCCAATATAGTAAAGATACTTGATAGTGGCGAAACTGACGGTTTTGCGTACATTGCCATGGAATATGTTGATGGCACAAATCTTCGAAGCTATGCTCGTGCAGACCACCTATTACATCCCAAAACTGTACTAAAAATCATTGCCCAATGCGCAGATGCTCTTGCCTATTCCCACAAGCAAGATCTTATCCACCGAGACATAAAACCTGCAAATATCATCTATAACCAAGCCGATGATTACGTTAAGCTTACAGACTTTGGTATTGCGAGAATTCCAGATTCAACAAGAACGCGCGCTGGATCCATTTTAGGCACACCTTTATATATGTCCCCAGAACAACTTGCAGGTGAAAGACTAGATGCTCGTTCAGATCTATATTCATTAGGAGTAACGCTATACCATCTGTTAACCGGTTCACCGCCATTTCGACCAAAAACAATGGCAGAGTTGATGCGCTCGATAGCACAAGAACAACATAAAGATATTTCTGAAATAAATCCTGACACACCCTCATGCATTGCTTGGACTGTAAACAAAGCGCTCGAAAAAGCTCCAGACAAACGCTTTCAGTCTGCAGCAAGCATGGCCAATAAATTACGCGAATGCGAAATGATGCTGGACAGTTAACTTAATTATGAATCTCAAAGGCATTCTAGATATTGCTGGCCGTTCAAATGTCGGACTAGTTCGCTCGAATAATGAAGACAAAATTGGTGAAGACCAAGAAATAGGTCTAGTTGTGCTTGCCGATGGCATGGGTGGCTATAAAAGTGGCGAAGTCGCAAGTGAAATTGCGGTAAACACTATTCTCGAAGAACTACGTGCAGCAATACCTGACCTTCCGCCAGGCGAAATAGACGATCAAACAGGTTACACAAGAGAAAGTTTAGCGGCTAGAAATTCGGTAGTAAAAGCTAACGAAGCTATATTTTCTATGAGTAGCAACGAAGCACAGTATCGTGGCATGGGAACCACTTTAGTAATGGGAATTTTTTATGATAATCAAATTACTATTGCACATGTTGGCGATTCTAGAATGTATCGCTTTCGCGATGGAAAATTACGGCAAATCACTGTAGATCACACATTATTACAAGAGCTCGTTGATCGTGGCTTCTACACACAAGAAGAAGCAAACACATCGTTAAATAAAAACTTAGTGACCCGTGCTCTAGGCATTGAAGGTAGTATTGCGGTAGACATTAAAGAAGATATGGCTATGCCTGGCGACATATATCTGCTCTGCTCCGATGGTCTGACAGATATGGTCGATGATCAGGAAATTCATGCAACGGTAACCGCCTTTAGAGACAATCTTGATCAGCTAGCTGACAAACTTGTTGCTATAGCAAATGATAATGGTGGCCGTGACAATATCTCGGTTTTACTAGCACAGCCAAATAAAGAATTCCCTAGCAAGAAAGATTGGAAGTCTAAATTCGGTAAATTATTGTCGAAATAGAATATGAGTACACCAAAACTAATTATAAGTCTGGAAGATAAAGTAGTAGATGAGATTCCTATTGAAAAGGAAATTATTACTATTGGTCGACGCACTGATAACGACTTATGTTTAGACAACCTAGCCATCAGTGGTTACCATTCGCAAATCAGCTCTGTATTAGACGATTGCTTTCTAGAAGATCTAGATAGCACTAATGGCACCTTTGTGAATTCTAAAATCGTTAAGAAACATGCGCTTAAAGATGGCGATATCATTGATATCGGCAACCATCGTATTAAATATGTAAACCACTTGGCATCTAGTTCAGCTAACAGTGAATTTGAAAAAACACTGATAATGACTGCAACTTCAGAAAGAAAAAATGCACTTAAAGATGAACAAGATGTGCAATCTTTGGAAGATCAGATCAATTCACTTGAAGAAGAGATGTGCGAAAGTACTGACAATGATTTACTAGATTCATCATCACAAAAAGATGAAGAAACTAATAGCGAAATTAGTAACTCAAGCGATGCTGAAGACAAAGAAAGTAAATTCGAGCAAGTCATAGCATCACAACCAACTACAACATCTCCATCTAGTGATACTGATGACATTCAAATAAATTCACAACCGCCCGCTTCAAGTATTGGACGCATTCAAATACTGAATGGGAAAAACAGTGGCAAAGAAATCGCGCTAGATAAATCTTTAACTACTGTTGGAAAACCAGATGTTGCGGTAGTAGGAATTACAAAAAGAAATACTGGTTATTTCATCATGCACATAGATGGCAATCCAGAAACCCCATCAAAACTTAATGGCGAAGTGATTGCTGCCAAAGCAGAACCTATTGAAGACCATGATATTATTGATGTTGCAGGTATCAAACTTGAGTTTTTTGTCGAGTAACCATTCTATCTAGACTTCGTAAATTAATTCTTCTATTTCTGAATAACTGCTTTCGGCCAATAGCAGACATTAACTATCTACCAGAATTTATACCATTGTCCTGAGCGTTTCCGTTTAAATCCAATTAATGGGATTTCCTCAGGATCAATATGTGAAGATTCGTCATAGCCTTCAATTTGATAACCAAACATGTCCAGCAATGCTGCATCTCCTAAATCAAGCGGGTGAAATGCAAATGGATAAGATTGGTCTCCCTCCCCCGGTTCAAAAACTGGGTGGTCACCGGACCAATATGGTCTTTCAAATTCTCGTCGTACACCTATGTCTTCGATAACACCGTTATCAGGTGCGAGGCTAAGTGATCTAATTAGCTTTCCATTTTCCCAAATGGCATAGGCAAACCAATCAACAACACTATGCGTTGCATGTAAATAAACCGTTTTGCCGTAGTTTATGTTAAGGAAACTTGCAGGTAATTTTGATGGGTAATCAATACCAATTTCTTTAGCAGCAACAATACTCAATTTAGGAAAACAGCCAATATATATGTCTTTCCCTCTTGGGCAACAGTTATATGCTAGATTGCCGTCATCTATCGTTTCAAACCGAGCTGCAGGAAATAGTTGCTGCGCAAATTCAGCAGATTTTTGTCGATCTAGCTTAGGTCTAGACTGTAATATTTCGGCCGCATTACCGTTTGAATAGACGAGCATCCAAGATTTTGCTCCCACATTCTCCCCCTATATTTATAATTTGATACGGTTGTAAATAAATGCCCCTTTGGGCCCATTATCGAACATTAAGTAAGAATTGAATCAGTTGCATCGTCCCTGATGTATCTCATATTCGCACATCCATGTGCTCACGTTCAGGCGGCACTAACCTTGGTACTGCAGCTAATAATTTCTTTGTATATTCATGTTGTGGGTTGGTAAGTACCTGCTCTACTTCTCCTTCCTCTACAATCCTACCTTGATACATCACTGCTACACGATCTGCAAAATAAGCAACAACGGACATGTTATGAGTGATAAATAAATAACTAATTCCCAGACGCGCTTGTAAATCGTTCAATAAATCAAGAATTTGTGCCTGCACCGAAACATCTAAAGCACTGGTTGGTTCATCACAAATAATTATTTTTGGATTTACGGCTAATGCTCTGGCAATACAAATCCGCTGGCGCTGCCCACCCGAGAACTCATGTGGATACCTTAAGTGCGCATCTTTTGATAAGCCCACTTGTTCTAAAAGCTCTAATACACGTTCCTTGCGTGCCCCAGAATCCTTTAACACATTAAGGGCTTTCATACCCTCTTCTATTATATCTCCTACCAACATGCGCGGGTTCATTGAAGAATATGGATCTTGGAAAACGATTTGCAGATTAGTTCGCTGTTCAAGTAACTGCTGTTTATCAATTTGATGAATGGGCAAGCCTAAATAAGTGACTTCACCAGAGGTGGGCTGCACTAAACGCAAAATCCCTTTTCCAACAGTAGTTTTGCCACTTCCCGACTCGCCTACCAATGCCACCGTTTTGCCGGGTGGTATTTCAAGTGAAACGCCATCAACCGCTTTTACATAACCAACCGTACGTTTAAATATTCCTTTTTTGATTGGGAAATGAACTTTTAAATCAGCAACACGCAACGTATCTTTTTCTGTGACATGTTGATCTATAATCTTTTCAATTTCATTCGTTGCGAGTAAAGGCTTGCCGCGTTTTTCCATTGCAGGCAAAGCTGAAAATAAATCCCAACTATAATCATGCTGCGGATTAGAGAAAAATATTTCGTTGCTGGATTGCTCAACAATCTTGCCTTGCTTCATTACTGCAACATGGTCGGAGACTTGCTTGACTACACCTAGATCATGAGTAATGAACAAAATTGCCATTTTAAACTTCTGCTGAAGCTCATTAATTAAATCTAACACTGTAGCCTGAATCGTCACATCTAAAGCAGTGGTGGGTTCATCAGCGATTAATAATTTAGGTTCACATGCTAACGCTATCGCTATCATCACGCGTTGCTTCATGCCTCCAGAAAGCTCATGCGCAAAAGTATCAATTGTATGCGCAGGATCCTTAATATTTACTGCATCTAATAGATCTAATGCACGCTGCCTTGCTTGTGCCTTACTCATACCTTTATGACGTATCAATACTTCTGAAATTTGTTTACCGACTTTGACAACTGGATTAAGTGATGTCATCGGCTCTTGAAAAATCATTGAAATTCCACTGCCACGGATATCACGCATCTCTCGTTCTGGAAGTGATAGTAAGTCTTGCTTTCCAAAGTGCACTGAGCCGGATGTAATTCGAGCTGCTTCGGGGAGCAAACGAATTACTGAAAGCGCAGTAACCGATTTGCCACTTCCTGATTCACCCACCAAAGCAAACGTTTCACCTTCATTAACTTCAAAACTTACACCATCCACAGCTGTAACCTTGCGAGCTCCTGTCTCAAAAACCGTAGTTAAGTTTTCTACACGTAGTAGCGGGGAAGAGCTTATTTTTTTTTCGAATTCTGACACGAGTTATTGCTTAACAATTATTGTTTAGCTATTCGGGGATCCAGTGCATCACGTACCACATCAGCAAATAAATTCGCGAACAACACTAAAGTAAACATGAAAAATAAAGAAGCTGCTAAAGACCACCACACGACAGGTTCACGTGCCATTTCAAGTCGCGCACTATTAATCATATTGCCCCAACTATTCATTGTGGGATCAACCCCAATATTGATATAAGACAACACCGCTTCAGCAAGTACCAAGCCACTAAAATCAAGCACTATGGTTATCAAAACGATATGCATCATATTAGGAAGAATATGACGAAATATAGTTTGTGTAGAACCTACACCGAATGCAGATGCAGCTTGCACAAAATCCACTTCACGCAATTTAAGCGTTTCGGCACGTAACAATCTACACAATCCAGTCCAGCTAGTAAGACCTAAAATAAGACATAAAAATAATAAACGCAGATCCGCACGTTGAGTAAGGCTTGCAAATTCTTCTGCATGTTTACCCATATAAACATTCAGCATCAGTACCGCAGCAGCTATTAACAGTACTCCAGGAATTGAATTCAGTGTAGTGTATAAATACTGAATAACATCATCAATCCAGCCTCGAAAATAACCAGCCATAATTCCTAAAGTAATCGCAAATGGCAGCATTAACAAAGTTGTTAAAGTACCAATTACAACACCGGTACGAATGCTCTTTAAAGCTTGATATAAAACATCCTCGCCAACTTTATCAGTACCTAATACATGATATTTAGTAGCCCACTCTGCTCCCACCAACAGCACTAACAATAAGATTGCCAAAGTAGTCGCAATCGTTCGCCATGGAATATCCGATTCACCATGCACTATATTTTTAACAACAGTTGAAAGTGAATTTTTAGTGCGTAGAGATAACATCAAACATAACAATGCCATCAATACCAACCACGCAATGAACGCCTTAACAATTCCCGTGACAGCTAAACTTAAAATATCAGCACTTTTCTCATTTTCAGGATTATCTAAGTGCACCCCACCCCATTTTAATCGCGGATGCTCGCGCAGTTTTGATCCGTCTTCTAACTGCACTGTTTCTTTAGCAAATAAATATGCTGCAAAGGGAGCCGAATAGGTTTTTTCTGTACTGTTACGAATTTCAGCAACAATTTGATCAAATACGCTTTGTATTTCACCATTATATTGTTCTTCGCCTTCAACTGATGAGTTTTCAATTTTAGGATGAAAGTGTATCGAATCAAGAATCGCTATACTGATGTATACCAATAAAACCATTATTGAAATCACACCTGCCTTGCTACGCACAACCTGCCTCCAAGGTGCTCGTAAATGCGGTTTACGCATGGCATACATAAAAAAAGCAATAATTACGAACACTAATGCAAAAATTAGCAAATCCGTAATTAAAAATACTGGCTTACCAAACATCTTAGTTAAGCCTCACTCTGGGATCTACAACAGTGTATGAAATATCGGTTAGTAGTAGACCGATGATGTATAAAACAGCACCGAGAAAAACCATCGACCGTACAATTGAAAAATCTTGTCGATTGATTGCATCAATAGTGTAACTACCTAAACCCGGAATACCAAAAAACGACTCGGTGATTAAGCTGCCCATAAACAACAAAGGAAGGATGACTACCACGCCAGTAAGAATAGGTATCATTGCATTACGTAACACATGTTTGAACAATACCATTTGTTCAGAAATGCCTTTCGCGCGCGCAGTGCGCACATAATCTTTATTAATTTCTTCTAAAAATATAGTGCGATACCAACGTGTACTCGAACCAATCCCACCTACAATACCAATCAGCACCGGCAACACTAAAAACTTTATGCCAAATATCCCATCCTCAAAACCAGAAATCGGCACTACACGCAAAATTTTACCCATGATGAATTGCCCACCGATAATGTAAAACAAACCGGAAATGGACATAAGCGCCACACAGATCACAACCGCCCAGTAATCTATATAGGTTCCACGGAAGAACGCGATCAGCAAGGCCAAGGAGATCGTCACCAGTAAGCCAATAAGTAGTTGTGGTACTGCAATCGCCAAACTTGGCCACATGCGCTGACTGATATCAAAACTGATATCTCTACCACTATCAGAGCGTCCAAAATCAAATACAAACAAGCGTACTGATTTAGTATAGAAAATGGTTTTAGTGAATTTTTCAGCACCCTGCTCTTCTGTGTTATAAAAAAGAGGGTGGTGGTAACCACGCTCGGTTTTCCAGTCTTCAATTTGCTCTTCAGTGACATGTTTTTGGCCTAGAAACATGCGAGCCATGTCATCAGGCGAATTGACTACGAAAAATAATAAAAACGTAAGAATATTTACGCCAATTAGAATCGGTATTGCATATAAAATGCGACGAACTATATAAGCAATCACTTCAAAGCACTCCGCTCACGCTTTCTAAATGCAATCACTGCGGGAATTAGCGATACTAACAAGAACAAGCCTAAAAATATCAGAGGCCAATAATTAGGTTTATTCCAAGCTTCTCGTTTAGCTTGTCTTGCTGCTCCATTGACACGTTTATATTTCAAAAGATTGTTTGCCATCAAGTTTGGTTTTACGTTTTGATACCAATCATGAAACAAAGAAAATGCTTTAGGATGAAAACCCCATAACCATGGCGCATCTTTTTGTACTATATATGTCATTTCTTTAATTGTGGCCAATCGTTGAGGTCCATTTTTAATATTTTTCATTTTCTCAAACAAACGATCAAACTCAGGATTAGAGTAATTCGCAGCATTCTCACCATGGTGCTCTACTTTTGCATTCGGACCATATAATAGAAAGAAGAAATTTTCCGGATCAGGATAATCTGCATTCCAGCCCCATTGAAAAATTTGGCTAGTGCCATTACGCATTTTTTCTTGGAAGCGATTATAATCGGTTGCACGTATAACAAGCTGAATTCCAAGTTTTTGATATTGTTTGCGCATCCAATTCAACTGTGCTTTAGCATCCGGTCCTGCAGAAGGCGTATCAAAATTTAGCACCAAAGGCTTTTTGGTTTTTGGATCAATACCATTCGCATACCCTGCATCTTTCATCAGTTGCTTTGCAACTGCAATATCTTTTCTTTTCGGTTCATTAAACTTCCAATCGTATACAAATGGATTAATTCCAGCTTCACCTTCTATATTGCCAAAAATTCCAGGAGGAATCGGGCTTTGCGCAGCAACTCCACGACCGTTAGCAAAAATAGAAATATATTCTTCGTAATCTACTGCGATAGAAATTGCGCGACGTAACAGTCTAGATTGCTCAGAATCACCTCCGACAACTGGGTCAATCATATTGAAACCCATATAAAGTATTGAAGTGGTAACTGCAGTTTCTAATTGTATGCCTTTTTCCTTCATTAAATCGGTCAACTGAACATCACCACCCGAACCAAACTGAATGGCTTGATCAAAACTATCTGAAGACACACCTGAAGCATCATAATAACCTTGTAAAAACTTACTCCAATACGGAATAGTTTCTTTTTCTAAACTGTAAACCGCCTTATCCACTAGTGGTAATTTTCTACCAGCATCTTTAAGCAATCCGTTTGCTTTATCTTCAGGCTCTCCTTCAGATGGATAACGTTCATCATGAAAGTTAGGATTCTTCTCCATCACCATACGCAAGTTTGGGTTGTTTTCCGTCAACATATATGGACCCGTACCGACCGGATACCAATTAAGAGAAATATTGCGTTCTTCCATTCCTTCTTGCGCAT
>CAJHXG010000213.1_pt1 | contig 17253 bp, 16 predicted proteins | sample 9198481 | NCBI WGS metagenome assembly CAJHXG01 (sample SAMEA7708348, study PRJEB35096) | sediment metagenome | biome: marine neritic benthic zone biome [ENVO:01000025]; feature: sediment [ENVO:00002007]; material: shallow marine sediment [ENVO:03000034] sea grass bed [ENVO_01000059] ... | reverse complement strand
CGTTGGTTCGCCGATAAAACCCGCGCGGGACAGCCAATAGCGCACGCCAAATTTTGTGCCGAGCTTAGCTTTAATATGCGTTGTTTTTTCTAACTCACCAGTACTAGAAACTGACTTATCACCTTCTTCATAATTTTCTGCACCGCGATTAAAAATGCCATATTCAAAATCATATATCGTTCGCTTTTCATTTGCGTACACGGAATTTAATAAAAAACTAAATAACAGTAGAGAAATTGCAGTTTTCACTTGAACCTTTCCTTGTGATTTTCTTTTTAGTTACTTAATTTTAACATAGCATTAACCACATTCCTGTACTATAGTTTTTATTAAAATAATAAATATTTATGGCAAACCAAAAACATAAAGGATTACGCCGCATATTTAATGCGTTTTTTTATTCTATGGATGGCTTTAAAGCCGCTTGGGAAAATGAAGAAGCTTTCAGACAAGAAATTATCATGGTTGTAGTATTAATTCCTACTTCTTTCTGGCTTGGTGAAAACTCTTTACAAGTTAGTTTGCTGATATTTTCAGTGTTACTTGTATTAATTACAGAGCTACTCAATACAAGTTTAGAAGCAGCAATTGATCGCATTAGTGAAGAACATCACGAATTGTCTAAACGTGCAAAAGATATTGGTTCTGCAGCAGTGTTTGTTAGCCTAGCAGCTCTGACTGTTGTTTGGGGATTTGCAGTGTATGAAAAATTCTTTTAGATAATGAATGGTTGTAGCTGTAAGCTAAATGCCGCGAGTGTAGCACCAATTAACCCGCCCACAACTACATCACTTACATAGTGTAATCCAAGTATAAATCTTGAAAGTGCCACAAGAATTGCAAAAGGAAATACTAACCACGTAAGTTCCGGATAATAAAAAACTAGCATCACACTAAAATTAACAGCATGTAATGTATGGCCGGATGGAAAACTATATCTATCTAAAGGCCGAGTGTTACAAAAAATTAAATTGTGGGTGATATAAGGGCGTTCCCTTACTAAACGTTCTTTCAATAGTTTGTAAATTATTACCCCAGCACAACCCGTTATGAGGATATGTAAGGCAGACAGTACTGCTGGTTTGCCTAGAAACACAACTAGTGCAGCAATTAGGCAGTACCAAAACACACCATCGCCTAATCTACTGACCAGTTTAAATAGAGAATTAACTGGTCGAAAACTACTGGCTCGATTAAAAAAAATGCAAATTGGAAGCTCGTATTTTTCAATCCGATTAAACCAATAAGCTGTACGTGAGTGAGTAACCATATTCTCAACCTGTAGTCATAAAGGGGCCTCTATTTCTGGTTAAAATATATGGTTTAAACATGACCAACTGATGATTGAACTGTTACAACAGCATTAAACATTATCCCTTTATAATTAATATGATACCGATAGTCTTTTAATTAATTTGTAATAAATACTGCATAAGTATGTAGCATTGATTGTTCATTATTCATACTAAAGGACGCTAAATTTCTGAGATTTAATTGGACAACGTTACATCTATTTATCCTCATGCAGTTCGCAGTATCTGGATTTCGGATACTCATCTTGGTTTTCGTGGATGCCAAGCTGAACTACTATTGAATTTTTTACACTCAGTTCAAAGTGAAAATCTATTTTTAGTAGGCGACATTATCGATTGCTGGAGCCTCAAACGAAATTTCTACTGGCCACAATTACATAACAATGTTGTGAGAACCATACTTGGTAGTGCAAAACATGGCACTAAAGTAATTTATATCCCCGGTAATCACGATGAACTCTTTCGAGAATATTGTGGAACCATTTTTGGTAATGTAGAAATTCATCGTGAATATATTCATAAAACAGCTGATGGACGACGGTTATTAGTTATTCATGGTGACGAGTTTGACAGTATTGTTACTCATAGCCGCTTATTAGCCAGCATTGGTAGCCATGCATACAGTGTTCTTCTACGCTTAAATGTTTATGTGCATTATTTTAGAAAACTATTTAATTTTCCTTATTGGTCTTTAGCCGCTCACCTAAAACATAAAGTTAAAAATGCAGTGAACTACATCAGCAACTTTGAAGAAGCGATAACAAATGTCGCCGCAAACAAGAAAGTAGATGGTGTAGTTTGTGGGCACATTCATCATGCACAGATTTCAGAAATCAATGGAATTCTTTACTGCAATGATGGAGATTGGGTGGAAAGTTGTACTGCATTAATAGAAATGCACGATGGCGAGCTGCATTTAATCCGCTGGATAGAAAAACATGAAACCTCTTACACTAAGCAAGCCAATCTAAACGAGAAGGTTACCAAAAAAGCTGCATGAGAATTGCTATTGTAACCGATGCCTGGGAGCCTCAGGTTAATGGTGTGGTAACAACTTTAAAAACCACACAACAAACATTAAATCAGTTGGGAAATACTGTTGAAGTATTTACACCCAACAATTTTAAGACGATCTCTTGTCCGACCTATCCTGAAATTCGTTTGGCGATCAATCCTAAAAGACGCTTGAATAAAGCGGTTGTTGCATTTGCACCAGATGCAATTCACATCGCTACAGAAGGACCGATGGGACTAGCGGCACGTTCCATTTGCAAAAAAAATAATTGGTCTTTCACAACCTCTTACCATACACAGTTCCCTGAATATATTCGTGAACGTTTCCCGATCCCATTAAAAGCTTCTTATACTTTTTTTCGTTGGTTTCATTCTTGTGCCGCCCACACGTTAGTGGGCACACAACAACAAAAAGAGTTACTTTCATCACATGGGTTTAAAAACTTGGTGATATGGCCAAGAGGAGTGGATACAAATGTCTTTACTCAAGGTGGTAAAAACTTTTTAGTTGATAAAAGACCTATCTCAATTTATGTTGGAAGAGTCTCGGTTGAGAAAAATATTGAAGCATTTTTAAAACTTGAACTACTTGGCACAAAGTATGTAGTCGGAGATGGTCCTGCGTATAACGAACTCAAGCAAAAGTACCCTATGGTCAAATTTGTGGGTTATAAGTTTGGCAAAGAGCTCGCTAAATACATTGCGGCATCAGATGTGTTTGTCTTTCCTAGTAAAACTGACACCTTTGGTATTGTGATGCTTGAAGCCATGGCTTGTGGAGTTCCCGTTGCAGCCTATCCAGTTACTGGCCCCATAGATGTTGTTCGTAATAATGTAACGGGTTGCTTAAATGAAGACCTAGCCCAAGCCGCGCACTGCGCACTGAATCTGGATCCAAGAAATTGTCTCAGACAAGCCACTGATTACACGTGGGAAAAGGCGTCATCAATATTTCTCTCTAATCTGACCCCTATCCAAATATTATAAAAACATACTAAGAATCATCAACTTAGCAATATAAATTGGCCGTTTAGTAATACAGTAATATTTATATGCCCTTGCTTCGAATATAATATTTATCTACATAACGCTAGATAATAAAAATATGGATGATCGAAACTTCAGCCTAGCTGAAAATTATATTAACCGTGAATTGAGCTTGCTTAAGTTCAATGAGCGTGTACTCGAACAAGCACGTGATTCATCCACACCACTATTAGAAAGGTTAAAATTTCTGTGTATCTCTTGTACCAATTTAGACGAATTTTTTGAGATCCGAGTTGGTGGTGTTAAGCAACACATTGAACTTAATATTGCGCACATTACTGCCGATCAAATTGGCCCTAGAGAACTACTCAATCAAATTCATAGTGATGCAACTGCACTTGTTAACGAACAGTACCGTGTATTCAATGAAGAAATTCAACCAGCTCTTGAAGAACAAGATATTCATTTTATTGCACGTGAACATTGGACGCCTGAACAAAGTGCTTGGTTGCGTCAGTATTTTCATGATGAAGTAGAGCCTATATTAAGTCCGCTTGGTTTAGATCCTGCACATCCTTTTCCTCGCATCATAAATAAATCACTTAACTTTATAGTTCAATTAGATGGTGCAGATGCGTTCGGACGTGAAGGAGAATTTGCTGTGGTTCAGGCACCGCGTTCACTAACACGCTTAATTCATTTGCCTGACGAATTAAGCCAGCAACAAGGTGATAGTTATGTGTTTCTATCATCAGTTATGCATGCATTTGTAAGTGAATTATTCGAAGGTTTAAAAGTTTTAGGTTGTTATCAGTTTAGAGTGACACGAAATAGTGATTTATTTTTAGATGATGAAGAAATTGATGACTTAATGCGTGCTCTAGAAGGCGAGCTTGCTTCGCGTCGTTATGGTGATTCAGTACGTTTAGAAGTTGCGAACAATTGTCCTGATGAATTAGTTTCATATTTATTGAAACAATTCGGGCTTTCTGCAGTGGACCTATATCGAGTTAATGGCCCGGTAAATTTAAATCGCCTGAGTCAGACTTATGATTTGGTCGATCGTGCAGATTTGAAGTATCTGCCTTTTAGTTCTGGAATGCCTGAACGTTTAAGTCATGGCACAGATATTTTTAGTCTGATTCGCCAAGACGACATCTTATTACATCATCCGTATCAATCATTTGCACCAGTGATTGATTTTGTGCGCCAATCGGCTAAAGATCCAAAAGTTTTAGCTATTAAGCAAACACTTTATCGAACTGGAGCTAAATCACCGATAGTAGATAACTTAGTGGAAGCCGCTAAAGCTGGCAAAGAAGTTACCGTAGTAATTGAGCTGATGGCGCGTTTTGATGAAGCGGAAAATATTTCACTCGCAAACCGTTTGCAAAAAGCGGGGGCGCATGTAGTTTATGGGATCGTTGGTAAAAAAACTCACGGCAAAATGATAATGGTAGTACGGCGTGAAAATGGTCGCTTGCGTCGTTATGCACATTTTGGCACCGGCAACTATCATGAAAAAACAGCACGACTCTATACAGACTACGGTATGTTCACCTCTGACCCTGAGCTTACTTCAGATGCACATGAGTTATTCCTGACACTTACCAGTTTTACAAAAGTACCTATATTAAAAAATATTTTACAAGCGCCCTTCACACTTTATAAAACACTAATCGAACTGATCGAAAAAGAAATCGCATTTGCACGTCAAGGTCGGAAGGCGCGCATCATTGCTAAGGTAAATTCCTTAGTTGAACCACAAATTATCGAGGCTTTATATCGAGCATCTGCTGAAGGCGTAAAGATACAACTTATTGTGCGAGGCACTTGTTGTTTACGACCAGACCTTCCTGGGGTCTCAGAAAATATCGAAGTGCGTTCTATCGTTGGAAGATTTCTAGAACACACTCGCGTTAGCTATTTTCATAATGATGGCGACCCTAAAGTATTTTGCTCCAGCGCAGACTGGATGGACCGCAACTTTTTTAGGCGCGTTGAAGTAAGCTGGCCAATTAAAAATATGTCCAATCGAAAACGCATTATCAATGAACTTGAGATTTATCTTAAAGATAATCGACAAGCATGGATATTACAGGCTGATGGAAATTATGCTGCACCAACCTCTTTTGGGCAAAATGCAGTAAGTGCTCAACAGACTTTGCTTAGTACGCATGCAAGAGTTAAGTTTTAATCTGATTTGCTAGATTGGACTTCAACATTAACTTTTAAAATTTTTAAATAACTTTGCTCTTGTTCTAATTCAGCACCGGTTAGTGGGTGAGCTTCTAGCCATTCTTGATCAAACTGAATATTCAAAGCCCCTTCATTATCTTCTATTTTAATTTCTGGCAATTTCTTAGGCACACGATCACGATTAATTAATATCGCAATTCGCAGAATTACTATCATGAACATCGCCTGTTGCTGCCAACGAGCCGGTAATTGCTTAATCAACTCAAGATTAATTTTACGTCGATGGTTGCCAACCAAACAGGCAAGTAGGCGTTGCTCATTCCAGGAAAATCCCATTAGATCACTATTATCTAACAAATAAGCACCATGACGATGGTATTTAGAATGAGAAATATCTAAACCAATCTCATGCAGGTCTGCCGACCATATTAAAAACTGATAGGCTATTTCATTATCAGTCTTCCAAACCTTTGAAACCTTATCTAATAAATTCAGTGCTGTCGTTTTAATGTTAGCTGCATGTTTAAAATCTACATGATACCGTCGCATCAACGAATACACCGTGCGATCACGTGTATCTTGGTGATGAATTCTTCCGGCGAGATCAAATAATAACCCTTCTCGCAAACCACCATCGGATATCATCATTTTCTTAACACCAAGCTCTTCAAAAATTGCTTTTAATACTACAAGACCTCCCGCAAAAACAGGTTTGCGCTCTTTTGATAAAGATTCGAAATTAACCCTATCTATGTGCCCTGCTTCTTGTAGCTTAGCTATCAACACATTTATTCCTTTATAGGTTATCCCGCGCTCACTGAGTTCAAATTCACGCATTAGCACTGATATGGCGCGTATCGTGCCGGCAGTACCCACTACATGTTTCCAACCAAGTTCTTTTACTGTTGAGACTATTGGTTGTAATTGTAATTTTGCATCAACTAATGCTTTTTTAAATTTCTTTTTATCTAAATCACCACTAGCAAAATATTTTTCACTGAGTACCACACAACCCATTTGCACACTTTCCATTAACAGTGGTTCACCTTGCTTACCAATAATTATTTCAGTGCTACCGCCACCAATATCAACCACTAACCACTTACCCTCAGGGCCTGTTATAGAATGAATTGTGCCTTGATAAATTAAACGTGCCTCTTCTACACCAGAAATGATTTGTATTGGATGCCCTAAGGCTTCTTCAGCGCGTTGAATAAATTCAGCGCTATTTTTTGCCACACGAAGTGTATTTGTACCCACCACACGTACAGAATTGGCATGCATTTCTTGTAAACGTTGACCAAAACGGTGTAGACATTCTATTGCTCTTTCCTTTGATTCTTTAGATAACTTTCCGGAAGAACTCAGGCCTGCACCCAATCTCACCATTTCACGAATACGGTCAATTACTTTGAGCTGTCCATGTTGATCTTGCGCGACCACCATATGAAAACTATTTGAACCAAGGTCAACAGCAGCAATGACTGAAGAGAGCTCTGATGATAATTCACCAGGATTAGAGATTGGAGAAGGGACTTCCATATACGCCGATTAGCGTAACAAATAGAAATGTATAGTCAAAAAAATAATAGAAAGTAAGTTATTTAGGAGGAATTAATGCACGACCATTTCCATAATCAACCACCACTCCTGCTGGTGTGATTTTTTCTACCAATGGGCCATTATTGATAATACGATCGCCTTCTTTATATTTATCCATATTAATTAATACAAAACGTCGTATTGGATCATCATCAAACACATGCACATTTACTTCATACTGGTTTAAGCTACTTCGTGAGTTTTCAGGGAGATCTCTTAGATTAATAACATTACTCAACTGATCGCCATTATCCACACCATCGATGAGTAATTTGGGCTTGTTAGTTATTGGCATTGCATCATCCGAACTTAACTCAGTCGATGAAAATGAAACATTACCTTTTGACTTTGCCGGAGCATTTGCCAAATTAACCGACGGCTCTGGTGTTGCAGTTTTTGGCTTAGCATTGGGTTGTTTGGATTCGTAAATTAACGGCCGGTCCACTGCTGGAACTTGTGTAGTATTTAGCTCCATTGCTAAGGGCCTTTCCTCATCAAGCATAGCATTCTCAATTTGCGGTAGTTCGACTTCACTTGCCTGTTGCATAGTTTCTTGCACTAAGGGCTGTGTCTCTTGCGGTTGATCTGCAATTACCTGAGAACTGTGTTGTAGTATTTCTTCTGTTTCTTTAGCTAGCGGTTGCTGAAATTCTGGGATAGCAGCTGCCATTTCATTTCCAGAATCTCCTGACAGTGCACGAATTACAAATAATATAATTAAGACGTTCGCAATTAATACAAGTCCAACATACAACCAAAAATTATTTGAATTATTTTTCTGCGGTTTAACCGGCGAAACAAATTTTAAATCCGGTTGTTTTTCAAGCTGGCGCTCATGTTCTGCGCGCGTTAAAGCATCTAGTATCATCGACATGGGTATTTACCTTGCCATGTTAACTAGATTGACGCCACAATAGTGGCGTAGATCGATCATTCACAGCAGAATTAATTTCAATCATCGTTTCTCGTCCGGCAACACCGTCCACATTCAAACCACGGATACGTTGAAACTCCATAACTCGCCATTTTAATGTTGGGTCAAAAGATAATTCTTTCTTTACGTCAGTTGAAACCGTCTTGCCTTCGATACGATCTAATTGATCACGTAACCACCCAACATCTTTACCAATAAAACCTTCTTTTAAAACATTAGAACCTGCTGGTGGTGGTCTCCATAATAATAAATAATTTCCATACCAATATGGATCAACCGACTCTATTGCTGTAGTTACTACTTTGCCACCGATATTTAAACTTACCTGATTGCCTTGCAATGCAAGTACCACGATTTGTTTTCTTTTGCCAGCGGTATTGATGATTTCTAATACTGCAGGCCGGTTATGTCGACGAATTTCATCCCAACCCGCTTTACCAAAGATGCAACTCAACTCCGCAGTAGTTGCACGCTCACAGGCAGTTTCACCTTTTAGATCAGGATACGAAAGACCCCAATAACTAAACATCGTCGTAAAGGCTTTGCTGTTATCTGTGCGTAAATTCGAATCATTAATTAACTTTAAAAAACTTTCATTACTTTGTTTAGCGTTGCTTTGCGCTTGATTAAATTTCGGCTGTTGAGAAACCACAGGTTCAGCAATTTCTACGCTTCTAGGTTTGTTTACCACAGGTGATGCTCTAGCAACAACCTCTTTAACCACATCTTCATTATTTAATGCAATAGGTTTATTCTCAATCAACGCCTGTGAAGCTAATGAATCAGAACTTAAAGTGGTTGCTTCAGAATTAGCAAAACTTTCTTGTGATGCACTTGGTAACAGCCCCCAGATAGATAACAATAATGCAGCTGTACCTGCAGCAATTGCACCTCCAGCCACCCATTGCATAGGTTGAAATCGCTCTGTAGGTTGTAACACTTCGCCCGCTGCTTTGCGTACTAGTTTTTTATCGATACGATGAACATTCTCTCCATAAGCTCCCATCATGGAACGTTCACAAATATTATTTACTAAACGTGGAACTCCACCAGAAAGCTGATGCACCATACCCACTGCGCCACTAGAAAATAATTCCCCCCTAAAGCCAACAATTTGTAATCGGTGACGGATATATGATGCAGTTTCATCCTTTGACAAAGGCGTTAAGTGAAAGCGTGCAGTAATTCTTTGTGTAAGTTGACGCAACTCTGGCCGTGCTAAAATTGCTTGTAATTCAGGTTGGCCAATTAAAATAATTTGTAAAAGTTTTTGTGTAGCTACTTCAAGGTTTGTTAATAAACGAATCTGCTCTAATACTTCTGCGCGCAAGTTCTGAGCTTCATCGATTACTAATACTGTTCGCTTACCTTGAGCATGCTGTTTTAGTAAATATAAATTCAAACGATCAACTAAATATTTAAGACTGGTGCTTGATCTGCGATATGGAATATTTAGTTCATCACACATTGATGCGATTAATTCTTTTGAGCTTTGGCGAGGATTTAAAATTAACGCCACATTTACATGCTCCGGCATTTGCTCAAGCACACTGCGACATAACATGGTTTTACCAGTACCCACTTCGCCTGTAAGCAGGATGAATCCACCGGCTTCGTCTGCACCATATAACAGGTGCGCAAGACCATCACGGTGACGAGGCGTTAAATATAAAAAACGCGTGTCGGGAGTGATTTGAAATGGCTTATCAGAAATTCCAAAGAATTCTAAATACATGCTTTATGGCCTTGTTTATTCGAGCTTTTATTCTCAGTACTGTGTAAGCGTCATTTTGCCAAAAAAATAATACCTTATCTCACTAATTTACAGCTTATTAACGGATTACACTTTAAATTCATACTATGATCCAATCCATTCATCGGCTTATTGCTAGAATCTTTAGTATCACTTGGCGCAAATTGGACCGATAGATTTAAGCTTAATTAAAAAAACCATTGCTGAAACATGTAGTTAAATTCAACTCTCAAAGACTAGCTTAAATACCATATTTAATATGATGGTTTTATATGTTTTACTTTGATGATTCAATATAGAGCAATGAGCTACAATAAAAACAAGTCAAATAATAATTCTACCGAGCTTCCTCCAAAGCCAACACCTCCAGAACCATATGAGTGCTGTGAGCGGGGCTGTGACCCATGCGTATATGATTATTACGCTAAATCCTTAGCACGCTGGGAAAAGCGCATTGCTGAAATACAAAAACATCAGCAAAAAGTAATGATCAAAAAGGCGCTCAGAAAATAGCCAAACCACCCCTTCCAAGCCATATTAGATAACTAAATTTTCTCATAGGGAAAGTAGCTTCTAATAGCTTATAGCTTCTTAGTTATATACTATTACTCCTAAAATTATAAAGAATAATCAAAAACCTTAATTATTTAGCTGCAATCTTTCTCAAAGCCTAACAATCAATCTCAAGTTAATTCATCAGCCGCTATTAGGCTTGGCGAAAATTTGTTTCAAGCTTTTCGAGAATGAATTGAGTAATATTTTAAGTATGTTTAACGGAGGAACTTTCAGCTATGAAGATTGGTGTACCAAACGAAATTCATGAAAATGAATGTCGGGTTGCAATGACACCTGAAACGGCTACGCGTCTACAAAAACTTGGTTATGAATGCGCAATCGAAGCCGGAGCAGGTGCAAGTGCAAATTTTACTGACCAAGCCTATAAAGAGGCGGGCGTCGAAGTTGTTTCTGATACCAAACAACTTTGGGCCAACTCAGACATTATTTTAAAAGTTCGCGCTCCAGAACAAAATAATGCACTCGGTATGCATGAAGCAGACTTACTAAAAGAAGGCAGCACTCTTGCCAGTTTCATTTGGCCTGCTCAGAATGAAGATTTACTGGACAAGTTAAAAGCACGCAATACAACTGTGCTCGCTATGGACTCTGTACCGCGTATTTCACGCGCACAAAAACTAGACGCACTTTCTTCCATGGCAAACATTGCCGGTTATCGAGCAGTTATCGAAGCCTCAAATCATTTTGGTAGATTTTTCACCGGACAAGTAACTGCAGCCGGTAAAGTTCCGCCAGCAAAAGTAATGGTAATTGGTGCCGGTGTAGCGGGTCTTGCTGCAGTAGGTACTGCTAACGGACTCGGCGCAATCGTTCGTGCCTTCGACACAAGACCAGAAGTGAAAGAACAAGTTGAAAGTATGGGCGCACAGTTTTTAGAGCTGGAATTCGAAGAAGACGAAGCCGGTGGCACTGCTGGTGGTTACGCTAAGGTAATGAGTGAAGAATTTATTGCTGCAGAAATGGCTTTGTTCCGTGAGCAAGCTAAAGAAGTCGATATCATCATTACCACTGCATTAATTCCTGGTAAGCCTGCGCCAAAACTTATTTTGGCTGATATGGTTGAAATGATGAAAGACGGTAGCGTTATCGTTGATCTTGCAGCAGAACAAGGTGGCAACTGTGAACTTACCGTTCCAGGTGAAGTAGCGGTTAAACACGGTGTTACCATCATTGGTTACATGGACTTACCTAGCCGCCTACCAACACAGTCTAGTCAATTATATGGTTCTAACTTATGTCATCTAATGACTGACATGACCCCTGAAAAAGACGGCAACTTAGTAGTAGACATGGAAGACGACGTAGTTCGTGGTACTACGGTTATTAATAAAGGCGAAATTACATGGCCACCACCACCACTTGCTGTTTCAGCAGCACCTGCAAAGACTGCAGCGGCTGCACCGGTAATTCAAGAAAAGAAAAAGAAAAGCGGCATGGGCTTAGTCATCACTTTAGTAATTGCTGCACTCGCTTTATGGTGGATGGGAAATTCTGCACCAGCAGAATTCATGCAGCACTTCACGGTGTTCGTTTTATCTTGCTTCATTGGTTACTGGGTGGTTTGGAACGTTACTCCAGCCCTACATACACCACTGATGAGTGTAACTAACGCGATTAGTAGTGTGATTATCGTTGGTGCATTGTTACAAATCGGAAGTAGCGTGACGGCGATATTAGTCATGGCTACCGTTTCTGTTTTGATAGCCTCAATTAATATTGGTGGTGGATTTTCTGTAACGCAGCGTATGTTGCAGATGTTTCGAAAAGAAGAATAAGGGAGAGCAAGGAAATGAGTTTAACAATGAATCCTCAAATGCTGGGTGCAGCTTATTTAGCAGCTGGTGCTCTATTTATTCTTAGCTTGAATGGATTAAGTAACCAGGAGACTGCACGTCGCGGAAATCTTTTTGGAATGCTAGGAATGTTAATTGCTGTTGGTGCAACCATTTTAAGTGGTCGCGTTGGTAATTTTGAAATCCTTTTCCCTGCAATGATCATCGGCGGGATCATTGGAGCCTTCATTGCTATGAAGGTTGAGATGACATCAATGCCAGAATTGGTTGCAGGCTTTCATAGCTTGGTCGGACTCGCAGCAGTTTTAGTGGGTTTCTCTAGTTACCTAGACCCCAATGCACATTTTGAAGGCTCAGAAAAGGCCATTCATGATGTCGAGGTTTATCTCGGTGTCTTTATTGGTGCGATCACCTTCACTGGTTCCATTATTGCGTTTGGAAAGCTCAAAGGCATCATCGGCGGTAAACCACTAACCTTGCCAGGTCGACACTTAATGAACCTGATTGCAATTTTCGTGTGTATCTATCTTGGTTACATGTTCTTACAATCAGGAACACACGAAGCAGGTTTAATACCGCTGCTAATCATGACCGCAATTGCATGTGTTATTGGCATCCACCTAGTTATGGCTATCGGTGGCGCAGACATGCCAGTGGTGGTGTCGATGTTAAACAGTTACTCGGGTTGGGCAGCTGCTGCTACCGGTTTTATGCTAGGTAATACCGCGCTAATTGTTGTAGGTGCATTAGTAGGCTCCAGTGGTGCGATCTTGAGTTACATTATGTGTCGCGCAATGAACCGAAGCTTTATTAGCGTAATTTTAGGTGGCTTTGGCACCGGTGGTGGTGCAGCAGCAATAGTAGGTGACGAAGAAGGTGAGGTTACCTCTGCTACTGCAGAAGAAGTTGCTGGTCTACTCAAAGATGCGAGCAACATCATCATCGTTCCAGGTTACGGTATGGCCGTAGCACAAGCCCAAGGCACCGTAAGTGAAATCGTCAAGAAACTTCGCGCTAAGGGTAAGAATGTACGCTTTGGTATCCATCCTGTTGCCGGTCGCTTACCTGGTCACATGAATGTGCTACTCGCGGAAGCCAAAGTACCTTATGACATCGTACTAGAAATGGATGAACTCAATGATGACTTCCCTGATACAGATGTTTCATTAGTCATCGGTGCGAACGACATTGTAAATCCAAGCGCACAAACTGATCCAAACAGTCCTATTGCCGGCATGCCGGTATTAGAAGTGTGGAAAGCCAGTTCTTGCATCGTGTTAAAACGTAGTATGGCTTCAGGTTATGCTGGTGTAGATAATCCTTTATTCTTAAAGGATAACACCGACATGCTGTTTGGTGATGCAAAAGACAGCATGGACGAGGTATTTAAGCACCTCGGCTAAAAAATACTCCGGGGCTAATCAGGCTCCAGCTTTAATTTAGAGGGGCGACTATTCTGTTGCCCTTTTTACTATGTGAAACAAATAATATAGTCACATATTGTTAACTTCGCCTAAACAAGCTCATAACGTTCTCAGACTAGGCTTATATTATTATTAATAATTTAGAGAGTATGACTATCACATATAAATTAAAGGACCACCAAGTAGGTTTTCACTGGGACAAGAGCAGCAATCTTTGGACAGCTAAAAATGAAGCTCTCGATGGGCTAAATCTCAGAGCGAAAAGCTTTGATTCAATATTAAGAATGCTTAACAACCAACACTCTGAGCTTGCTCATTCAATCCGAATCTTCTTCTCAGATTCAGTTGAAACTGCTGCATAATACTTTTATCGTTTTATTCCTAAATAATATCTATCCTAAAACTTTACTTTCAGCAATATTAAAAGATCTTAATTATTACGAGTATTTACAAAGTCCGTTAGTTCTAATAAGGCATCTCGATATTGGTTACTTGGTAATGTTTCAATTTGTTTTCTAGCAATTTGTGCTTGCTTGTTTGCTGAATCTTCAGTGTAAGAAATTGCATTAGTAGATTCGATAACTTGCATGATTTCTTGCATATCCTTTTTACCACCATTAATAATTGCATCACGAATCATTTCAGCAGCTGATCCTTTACTATTTTTTAAAGCATGTATTAAAGGCAATGTAGGCTTACCCTCTGCTAAATCATCGCCTATATTTTTACCCATCTCTTCTGTCGATGCTTGGTAATCTAGCAAATCATCTTTAAGCTGGAATGCAGTTCCAATGTGTGTGCCATATGCAGCACAGGCTTGTTCGATTTCATTATTTTGACCCGCTAAGATTGCACCTAACTGACAGGCCGCTTCAAATAACTTAGCGGTTTTAGATTGAATGACCATCATATATCTGTCTTCCGTAGTATCTGGATCATTACAATTTAGTAATTGCATTACCTCACCCTCAGCAATCGTATTCGATGCACGCGCTAATATTTCCATAACACGCATTTCACCTACATCCACCATCATTTCGAATGAGCGTGAAAATACAAAATCTCCTACTAATACAGTAGTTTCATTTCCCCAAATCGCATTTGCGGTTTCATGCCCACGGCGCAGACTGGAATCATCTACAACGTCGTCATGCAGCAATGTGGCAGTATGAATAAACTCGATAATCGCAGCCACCAGGCAATGCTTCTCATCTGAATAGCCACAAGCTCTAGCACACAGAATGGCCAAAATGGGCCGTAAGCGTTTCCCCCCACTATTAATAATGTAATTTGCCATCTGGTTAATCAGGGCAACATCAGAGTGAAGGTATTGACGAATGGCATTATTAACCCCTTCCATGTCCTCTGCTACGAGGTCTTGTATGCTTTTAAAATCCATATTGGTTAGGTTCTAACTCTTATTTACATGCCTGGAATAGCTACTTAGGCTGTTTTTTTAGATATATCATTACTATACATGGCAAATCGAGGCATATTAGATTGACCCACCAGGACCGTATCGCTAAAATTGCGCCTCTTTTTAGACCCCTCATAGCGGAGAATTCAAGGTGTACGCAATTATCGCCACTGGCGGAAAACAATACCGTGTCCAGGAAGGAGACCAAATAAAGGTCGAAAAACTTGCTGGCGATCCTGGCGAGAAAGTTGAGTTTAATCAAGTACTTTTACTTGCTGATGGAGATGATGTAACAATTGGCGCTCCTTATGTCGATGGCGGCAAAGTAATGGGTGAGGTTCAAGACCAAGCACGTGCTAAAAAAATTGAAATCATCAAGTTTAAGCGCCGTAAGCATCACATGAAACGTATGGGACATCGTCAGTCTATTACTGAAGTAAAGATTACCGGGATCTCTAAATAATAGATAACAGGATTTAATTATGGCACATAAGAAAGCAGGTGGTAGTACTCGCAATGGTCGCGATTCAGAGTCTAAACGACTCGGTATAAAACATTTTGGTGGCGAGGATGTACTAGCAGGAAATATCATCGTACGCCAACGTGGTACTCAGTTTCACCCTGGTGTAAACGTTGGCTGCGGTAAAGATCACACATTATTTGCTAAAGCAGATGGTCGTGTAGTATTTGAAACAAAAGGTCCGAAGAATAGAAAATTTGTGCGCATAGAAGCGGTGCAATAAATACTTATTTTTATAAGTTTGCAAAGCCCCGCTTAGACGGGGCTTTTTTTTGCACCATAGAACTCCACACATATTATGAAAATTACCCATGAAGTTTGTTGACGAAACAGTAATCCACGTCCAGGCTGGTAACGGTGGTAATGGCGGTCTCAGCTTTCGGCGCGAGAAATATATTCCGCTTGGTGGGCCGGACGGTGGTGATGGTGGTGATGGTGGAAGTGTTTATTTAGTTGCTGACGAAAACCTCAATACATTGGCAGATTTTCGTACTTCACGTTCCTTTAAAGCGCAACGCGGCCAAGATGGTATGGGTAAAGATCGCACAGGCAAAAAAGGTGAAGATAAATTTATCAGGATCCCTTTGGGCACGATCATAAAAGACGCACACACAAAAGAAATTATTGGTGATCTAACCAAACATAATCAGGAATTATTAGTTGCCAAAGGTGGCTCGCATGGCTTAGGTAATGCTCGGTTTAAAACCTCTACTAATCGTGCACCACGAAAAACAACACCAGGCGAACAAGGTGATGTGCGCGACCTGCATATGGAGCTTAAGTTACTCGCTGACGTTGGATTACTAGGTTTGCCTAGTGTTGGAAAATCTTCGTTAATACGAACATTATCTTCGGCTACGCCTAAGGTTGCGGAATATCATTTTACAACTTTGTACCCAAGTTTAGGCGTGGTGTACATCGCACCGCATAAGAGTTTTGTAATAGCGGATATTCCTGGCTTAATTGAAGGTGCTGCAGAAGGCGCAGGTTTAGGTATACATTTTTTAAAACATTTGTCGCGTACAAAATTACTATTACACATGATTGAACTAGCGCCTACTGAATTCGAAAAAGATTTTAACAAAGACTATTACTCATTATTGAATGAGATAAAAAAATACAGTGATGAGCTTGGCGGCAAAGACAGATGGTTAGTATTTACTAAAACTGATTTACTTCCTGAAGATGAATGCCAAGCAACTATTGATAAATGTGTAACAGAACTAAACTGGGAAGGACCTGTATTCTCAGTATCATCTATCAATAAATCTGGTACTGAAGAATTATGTAATAGTATTTATCATTATTTATATGAGACAGAAGATGGACTAAAAAGTGAGCAATAAATTAGAGAATAAGCGACAACAAGTTAGTGAAGGTAAACGCTGGGTAATCAAGGTTGGAAGTTCGTCAGTAACAAAAAACGGCCGCGGCTTAGACATGGAGACTATTGCAAATCTTGCTACACAACTTGCCAGCTTAGTTAAATCAGGTAAGGAAGTGATTTTGGTTTCATCTGGTGCAATTGCTGAAGGCATGAACCGTTTAGCTTGGGAAAAAAGACCTCATGCAGTATATGAATTACAAGCCGCTGCAGCTGTAGGGCAAATGGGTTTGGTTCAAGCTTATGAATCATGCTTGCAGAAACATGCATTACATAGCGCACAAGTTTTACTTACCCATGAAGATTTACAGGATCGTAAACGTTACTTAAATGCTCG
>CAJHXG010000097.1_pt1 | contig 17355 bp, 21 predicted proteins | sample 9198481 | NCBI WGS metagenome assembly CAJHXG01 (sample SAMEA7708348, study PRJEB35096) | sediment metagenome | biome: marine neritic benthic zone biome [ENVO:01000025]; feature: sediment [ENVO:00002007]; material: shallow marine sediment [ENVO:03000034] sea grass bed [ENVO_01000059] ... | reverse complement strand
AACTCCTATTATCCAGCTAATTACCATGCTCATAGGATAGGGTGCGACTGCATACATTATTAGATTACTACCTATAAATACTATGGCTACTAACAAGCCATAGATTGCACCTTCAGCAATACCACCACGCTTAAAGGCTTTAGTAAATAAGGCTACAAAACCTACTGACATGATAATTTGGCCTAAGATCATCCAAATCATATATTTGTTCATAGTTTCATGAGGTCGCCATAAACTAGCTGTTTGCTCATAGGTGTTGGCCATATACATACCATGGAATAAAAAATCAAAAGCCATGATAAAAATAGTAACGGCGATGCTAGCGAGGATAAATTTTTTAGCATTCATAATGTTAGCATCCTTTAGATTCTACACTTCTTTAGGCGGAACATAGTTAGGATCATTTGGGTTTAAAAACACAAAATGAAATTGTTTGGGTTCTAGCTCAATATAATCAATTGTTGTACCGTTGAGTAAATCAAAACTTGAATCAGCGACTACAATTTCAACACCATTAGATTCAAATGAATGGTCTTTTTCGTTATTCATGCCAATATCATCAAAGCCAAGACCATAGTGAATGGAATCATCACTTTTGCGGGTTGCGGCAATGCGCAATGCAGTGTTTTCTAATTTAGATTCAACAGCAGCTTTTTTTATTTGCTCGGCTGCGGTTTTAGTTACTTGTATCGTCATACGGACCGTTATTATTATTTATTGGCCTGTAATTGTAGTACATCTACTTACTGGATTTCACAAATTCTAGGAAGTTAGAAATCCATTGATTTTGTTGCGTATTTCGCTGATGGGCGTAACTAGCGAGTAGATTTTTATAAACAATGCCGTCATTTACGCCATTCACACCAAAACCGCGATTTACCTGATAGGCAAACTTGGTTCCACAAGGAGTATTGCTTAGTTTTGAATAGTGAAATTCATGTCCTGGGATTTCAGTGTTTTGCATTGTGTACCAAGGGTGCTGTTGAATACTTTGTAGTAGCGTATAGCCACGGCCAATTGGCTTTTCGTGCATTACAATGTTCGCTTTAATAATACCCACCATCTCGCATTGCTGATTTTTATATTTAATAGACTGGCTTAAGTACATTAAGCCGCCACATTCTGCATAGCTTGGCATACCATTCTCTACTGCATTGCGAATAGATTGTTTCATGTTTGTATTTTCAGTAAGTTTGTGCATGCGCTTTTCAGGGAAACCACCACCTATAAACAATGCATCAGCGTCAGGTAACTCTTGATCGTGTAAAGTATCGAAAGGAATCAGCTGAACACCATGCTGACGAAAAGTATCTAGGTCATCCGCATAGTAAAATCCAAATGCTTCATCATTGGCATAAGCAATTTTTAAATCATACCTCTTGAAAGTTTTTTGTTTATCATCTGATTGAATATTGCTTGCAGTATTGGCAATGGCAATAATAGTTTCTAAATCAACTTGCCTAGCAATAATTTCTGCTATACGAGTAATTTTTAAATCCGCAGCGTTATCTTCATTGCACGGCATTAAGCCCAAATAACGTTCGACTAGCTCTAATTCCTTACTACGTTGCACCATACCCAAAATTGGAATATCTGTATAACGTTCGATAACCGCTCTGAGTTTTGCAGCATGTCGCTCACCACCGACAAAATTTAAAATCACACCTGCTATATTTACCGCCGGATCAAATTGTTGATAACCGAGTAATAAAGGAGCAACACCGCGTATCGTACCGCGGGTATCTAAAACTAATATTACTGGAGCACCAAGAAGCTTAGCTAAAGCAGCATTGCTGTTACTGCCATCGGCTGCAAGTCCGTCATGTAATCCTTTGTTGCCTTCTATAATACTGATTGCATCTTGGCTATTTGCGCTAAGCGTAGATTTAATTTCGTCTTCGGACTGCGTCCAAAAATCTAAATTGTAACAACTTCGTTTGGTGGCTTTAGTTAACCACATGGGGTCAATATAATCTGGACCCTTTTTAAAACTTTGTATCGTGTGGCCTTGTTCGCGTAACGCAGCGCAAATGCCAATACTAAGAACGGTTTTTCCGGAAGATTTATTTGCCGCGGAAAGTAATAGGTGAGCCACAGTTAATAGTTAAAGCACATCAGTGCTACATGGCTTAAGAAGATACTGCCGAGTTTAATTCCAAGGCTTTGTCAGATAAGCTTTCCGGTAAGAAATCAAGTACTGCGAGCGCTACAGCAACGATTAGTAGAGCAATACATGTGCCGCCAATTCCAAGCAGAATCTCCCATATGCTCGGCGCGTATTCAGCTACAACACCATCATAAAATGAGCTGCTGACTTCGTAACCAGGAAACATTTCGAGAGGATAAGCCTGCCCGCCAATAATGATGACGTAAAGTTGTGCTAAGCCTCCAATAATCACTAGCCATGAGGCCAGTTTTAACATGCAGCGCGATTGACTCATGGGCTTGATCAACAATAACGCTAATGGAAATAAAGTTCCTAGGAATATTTGAACAAACCAGAACAAGAAGGGATAAATCCCGCCATCTTTCAAAATAAATTTTTCAATTCCGTGATGTTCTGTTGCATACAAGTTTGTTAAATGTTGTGCGATCACAAAGTAAAGAACTGCAGCAACAAATATTCCTAATAACTTTCTGAGTTTATCGAGTATTGCATCACCTAGGTTGCGATCACTCCACTTATAGCTGAATTGCAATACTAGTATAAATACTGCCATACCAAAGGCAAATGACATAATAATAAACATAGGTGCCATGATGGCTGCATCGTAGGCTTGTCGCGCCACAAGGAAGCCAAAAATTGAACCGGTACCGGTGGTAAGTATCAATCGCCAGATGAAAGCAAAGAAACCTGCCATTTTACTGAACTTGTTCATTTTACGTTCCATCATCATCCACAAGTAAATACCCGTAATGACGATAAAGCCGGTGTATAAGAAAATATTCCAGGCAAAGATGGATTTAAAATTATATTTGGTCATCGCTACGATTAAACGATCAGGTCTACCTAAATCTAATACTAATATCGCTAAGCCACCTACTAGTAAGGCGATTGCCAGTAGTGCGGAGAGTCTAGCTAGCGGTTTGTAATCATATTTACCAAATACAGATGATATCGACGCGACATTGAGTGCGCCCGAAGCTGCGACAATTAGAAAGATAGCGATTACATGAGGAAAGCCCCAAACAATTTGGTTGCTCATGCCCGAAATATAATGACCATGAGAATCCATATGATGTGAAGCTAGGTAACCTGCTACGGCAGCGAACCCTAATGCGGCTAATAAAATCCAATACTGAACAGATTTTGCTTCTAGTGAGCTGAATCGAGTAGTTTCAATCATTTTTCTTATTCTTTACTAAAAAAATTAACTTAATCATAAGCCTTGGTAACGGACACCAGTGTTGAGATCTAAGTCGGCGCGAATTTGTACGCCACCATGCTTTTCTAATTGCTTGGAAATTTCACTATTTGGGTCATTTAAGTCACCAAATAAAAGCGCATTGTGGCCATCTTTCGCACAAGCTTCTGCACATGCAGTGTTGTTATCACCACGATCTACTTTATGAACGCATAGTGTGCAACTTTCTACAGTACCTTTACCACGTGGAGCATGAGGCAATTGATCTTCGAGTGATTCATGAATAAAAGAGCGTGCTTTATAAGGACATGCCATCATGCAGTAACGGCAACCAATACAGGTATGTGCATTGACTAAAACAATACCATCTTCGCGTTTAAACGATGCACCGGTAGGACACACATCTACACAAGGTGGATGCTCGCAATGTTGGCACATCATGGGTAAAGAAGTTACATGACCGGTTTGCTTGTCTTTTACATTTAGCTTGCGAATCCATTGCGCATCGGTTTGAGGTCGCCCTAAATCCCATAAGCCATGTTCTTCATTACATGCGGTTACGCAAGCATCACAATCTTCTTGGCATATATTAGTGTTGATTAACATGCCCCATCGCTGCTTACCGCTAACAGCTTGTGCAGCAGGTTTTGCTGAGGCGGTTTGATAGAGCAAGACTCCTGGAGCAATGGCTAAACCACCTACTGCCGCAGCGCTACGCAAAAAGTCACGTTTGCCCATACTTACTTCGTAGGCTACTTCTTTTGCGTCTATGGATTCACCAACATCATTAAGTATGTTTTCGATATTAGTATCAATGTCTAGTTTGTAGTGCATGTTTACTATTTTACTTTATTGAGACTCAGAATGGCTTAGCTCAAGATAGTTATTTATTTTTTGACTTTCGTGATCAACAGTTTGATTAGGATTCATTGCTTTGCGAATTGCTTCTTCAGGTCGATCAGCATGACATTGGAAACAATCGATATTTACTGCTGCAAATTGATGACAGCTTGCACAAAAATGCGTTTCATCAGAATAGCGAGCAAACTCACCTTGGACATTTGCTGTAATATGGCAATTGATACACTCGTTTAAGCTATGCTTTTTAGTTCGTATACCGTCTATGACAGTTTTGTCACGGTGTTCAAGCACAAACTCGAAGTGTTGTTTACGCATTACTTCTACAGGCTCAACACAAAGTGTTTCTTCATTGTACTTTTGTTTAGGTGCAGGAATGTCTGCAGGACCATCAGCAAATACAATGCTTATTCCAATAGCACAGAAAGCTAATGTTATAACTAATAATAAATAACTTAAATATTTTACCAAAAGCTCTCGCATGTCACTTAATACTTTATTAGGTTTATTTTAAAACAGTAGATTGATTGTTACAGTGAGAAATCATCGCGCGGAGGGACCGAGTGTATAAGAAATACATGAGGAACTGAATACGATGATGACGAAGTTGTAGCAAAAAAGATGCCTATTAAAATGTAACCTAATGACCCAGGGCCATATCGATGTAGCCTGTAGGACAAACGTCTGCACAAATGTGGCAACCAATACATTTGCTGTAGTCCGTATCTACATAGCGTCCAGTGGTTGATTCGTCTTTCTTCACACGGAACACAGCATCTTGAGGGCAGTAAACAACACAGTTGTCGCATTCAAAACACATGCCACAACTCATGCAACGACCGGCTTCTTCTATTGCTTGTTCGTCAGTGAAACTCTTCATGCGCTCTTCGAAATGGCCTAATACTTGTTCGGCGTCTGGACCATGCTCTTCGCGTAATAGACGCGGAGTGAAGGGGAAGTGTCCTAGGAAAAGTTCATCGTAAGGAATGATCTCTTGTGCAGCACGATCTTCAAAGTTGTGCACTGAAAATTCAGATTTATCAGTACCCCAGTATTCACCTGGTTCATACTCTTTAGGCTCTAAACCTGATTCTTGTAATTTTTCTAATAAATCAAAATGGTGTACATCCACTTTGGGGCGTTTTCTAATTTCGGTGTCATTGAAGTAGTAGTCAATACTCTCTGCTGCAATCGAAGCTTGGCCAATCGCAGTTGTAAGTAGGTGAGGACGAATAATGTCACCACATACAAAATGGCCTTCACGATTAGGTACTGCATAAAACTTATCTGCATCGATTAGCCCACGACCATTATCAAATTCTTCAAGGCCTTCTAAATCTCCGCCTTGTCCAATTGCAGAAACAATTAAGTCACATTCGATGTCAAATTCCGTGCCTTCGACAGGGGTAGGTCGGTTATCTACCATTTCACATGTCGCCATGCGAAGTGCGGTAGCGCGGCCGTCATCTCCTAAGATAACCTTAATAGGCATTACACCATCTTTAATAGTCACACCTTCACGCTGTGCGTCATGTACTTCATGCTCAGCTGCAGTCATTTCTGCTTTAGGGAATAAAGAAGTAAGGGTTACTTCTGCGCCTTCACGTGATGCAGCATAGGCAGCATCATGAGCCACATAGCCACCAATTACATGTTCCGGTGCTTCTTCTTTATTTAGTTTTTCAATGCGACCTAAGCGACGTGCAACAGATACCACGTCGATAGAAGTATCACCACCACCTACGCATACCACGCGATCTGCAGTAACTTGTAAACGACCGGTGTTAAATGCTTCTAGGAATTTCACACCAGCAACACAATTAGGTGCATCTCCACCTTCAACTGGCAATCCTCGTCCTGACTGACAACCGAGTGCCCAAAGTACAGCATCAAATTCTTTTTCAACTTGTTCTACAGAAACATCTTTGCCAACTCGGGTTTGCATGCGAGTTTCAATGTTGCCCATATCAAGGATGCGTTGAATTTCATGATTCAAATGTGGGCGTGGAGTACGGTAACCAGGAATACCATAACGGAACATGCCGCCCAGCTCATCATGATCATCAAAAATTACACTTGCGTGACCCATGCGACGCAGTTGATACGCTGCAGCAAGACCAGCTGGACCGCCGCCAATAATCGCTACGGTTTTGCCACTTAGTTTTGCAGGGGCTTCAAACTTAAAGCCTTGTTCAAATGCCGTGTCACCAATGTATTGTTCTACAGCATTAATACCAACAAAGTCTTCTACATGATTACGGTTACAGCCATCCTGACATGGAGCAGGACATACACGACCCATCATAGAAGGGAATGGATTGGCATCGGTAGAGCGCAAGAATGCATACTCTTGCATACTCATGCCTTCTTTTTGTGGCTTTTCAATGCCGCGAACGATTTGCAACCAACCACGAATGTCTTCACCAGAAGGGCAACTACCTTGGCAAGGGGGTGTACGGTGCACATAAGTTGGGCACTTGTGAGAAGTGTCTTCATTAAAGATTTGGTCACCAAAGTTTCCCCAGGTGTAATCACCATCTTCAAACTTTCTAAACGTAAGTTTATGGTCCATTTCTTCTTTAGAACTTGCCATGTTTAGCTCCTAGCTCTTATATATCTATTGGTTCGAATTAAATAAATAAATTATGTTAAGCCGCCTCGGCTTGATTTTCGTCATCTGTATCGTCGCTATCATTATCTTCTGTGGCATTCTCAGGTGTTAATACAATTGCATTGCTCACTAGTTGATGCAGACTAATAATTTGGTCCATTGTGAAGTCATAATAAGGGAAAACCTTTGAGAATTGACTCTTACAAATGGCACAGATCGCGGCCATATGGGTTACCCCAAATTCGTCAACTACGTTTTTAAGTGCTTCCATGCGGGGCATAGCGCCTTTAACACGTAGCTCAATTAAATCGTCTGTTAACAGACCACCTCCACCGCCGCAGCAGTAGGTGCCTTCTTTAATCGAATAACTTGGCATATCCACATAGTTGTTACATACCGCTTTAATAATGTCTCTTGGAATTTCAAACTGACCACCCGGGGTATCTCCCATGCGTGAAGCTCGAGCCACATTACATGAATCGTGATAAGTAACTACCATGTCATCATTTAGAGATGGGTCTAAAGTTAATTTACCTTCTTTAATTAGCCCATGCGTTACTTCGCAAATATGTTGCGGTACAGGATAATTTGGATCAAGAAAATCAAATGGCCCAGCTAGTGTGTTTAAGAAGGAATATGCAACACGCCATGCATGTCCGCATTCACCAAATACGATTCTTTTTACACCTAACTCAATTGCCGCTTGGCGGATGCGCAGTGCAAGTTTTTGCATGTTTTCATAACTACCGATAAACATGCCAAAGTTAGCAGCTTCACTTGCATAAGAACTTAATGTCCAAGAGATGCCTGCTTGGTGAAATACTTTTCCATAGCCAATCAAGCCATCAATGTGTGGCTCAGCAAAGAAATCTGCAGAAGGGGTAATCAATAATACATCTGCACCTTTTTCATCTACTGGGAAACGAACTTTTACTCCAGTATCTTCTTCTACGTCTTCTTCTAAGCCTTCTAATGTGTCGAGCAATGCAGGTTCTGGTAAGCCAAGGTTGTTACCAATGGTTTGTGCTTTGCCAATAATTTCATTGCAGTATTTTTGTCCTACACCCACAGTATCCATAACTTCGCGCGCTGCCATGGAAATTTCTGCAGTATCAATTCCGTAAGGACAATACACGGAACAACGACGGCATTGTGAGCATTGATGAAAATAGCTATACCAGTCGTCCAATACTTCTTTAGTTAAATCTTCTGCACCAACCAATTTAGGAAATAGTTTTCCAGAAAGGGTGAAGTAGCGACGATAGACTTTGCGGAATAAGTCTTGTCGTGCCACTGGCATGTTTTTAGGATCGGTTGTGCCTAAGTAGTAGTGGCACTTGTCAGTGCATGCGCCACATTTCACACATGAGTCTAAATACACGCCTAGTGAGCGGTATTTTTTATTTAGCTCACCCATTTTATCAATCGCAACTTGCTGCCAGTTATCGACTAGCTCGCCAGGGAAGCCTAACTTTTCTTGGAATTCTGCTTTAGCCGTATAAGGTTGGCTATGCTTCATTACACCTTCTTGTAGGCGAGGTATGACGGGATATTCTTTAAGTTTCGGAGTATCGAATTCTGCAACAGCCATTTTAGTTTGCCTTTTTGGAGTCAAGTTTTGATGCCCATTCTGCGATGTGTCGTTGTTCGCGTGGGTTGTCTACTTGGTTGCGTGTCGGACTGAAGAATACGCCCGGTGCATGTAATAATTTGCTGAATGGAAAAATAAGCATTAACAAAATAACCAAGCTCAAATGCACAATTAGAATTAAGTCATTAGGCATGGCGGTTAAACCTGCTTTAGTTGCCCAAGAAAATGTCATTAAGCCAAGCAAGAATGATTTCAGTGCAACGATGTCGGTATGCTCAACAAAGGTCATCAGCGCTCCACTAGCACCGATAGCAATAAGTAGTAAAAGCATAAGATGATCAGAAGGCGCAGAAATGTAACGCACTCGATCAACAAAAATTCGACGTGCTAATAAGCCTGCAAGGCCAAAAAGCATCATAAAGGCAGCGTATTTACCGAATGGTTGTAAGAATACCACCCAACCCCAAACAGGTTCGGTGAAATAACGTAAATGTCTAAGTAGAACTAAAAATAATCCAAAGTGAAATAACCAACCAAATAGCCAAATCCATTTATTAGACTTAAATAAACTTTCGAAGATGGTGATTTCTTTTACCATCCGAAATGCAACACCTGCACGTGTAGTAGGTGCTGGAGTAGTCGGGATTTTTAGTGGTGCGGGTGTTTTTGAGTAGATCCAGACTTTACGCGCAACAAATATTACTAATACAGCGGTAGCTATATAAAATAAAAATGCGAATGTTGCGGTTAAAACTGACATGAATAGTGAATCCTAGGTCACACATGTTTCGATAAAACATGGCGGCGACAAAAACAACTAAGTTAAAAATGAAGAGCAATACCGAGGAGTGTTAAAAACAATCCTCGGTAATAAATCTTCTTGTTTGCTAAACGCAGCCAGTTGGCTTAGGCAAACCTGCATATTTACAAGCCTGCTTTGCAGGACCATAAGGGAACAACTCATATAAATACTTGCTATTACCCTTGTCTTTACCAAGCTTTTTGCCAATTGCTTTGGTAAGCACACGTACTGCCGGAGCAATTTGATACTCTTCGTAGTACTCACGTAAGAAGTTGATAACTTCCCAGTGATTTTCGCTTAACTCAGCACCGTCTGCTGTAGCCATTGCTTCAGCTAGGTCAGGTTGCCATTGGTTAAGGTCTGCTAAATAACCTTCTTCATCAGTTTCGTAAGACTGACCATTTACTTCTAAGGGCATACGACTCTCCTAAATTTACCTAACGTTATAAAAATTTAAAGCCAAGACTGAACAGTTTTATGTTCGGTCGTTAGATCTACAAAGCCGTCATAATCGATTACTTTAATTCCATCAATTACATTTCCATCATTAAGGCCACGGGCTTTGATATCGGGACCTAAGACATAAAAAGAAACATCGCTCATTGCATTAGCAACGGCATCAGAATGTTTGGTGTTTTTCATAGCGCCTATAACACCATCTTCAAATAAAAGTACTGCACTGCCTTTAGCAGCTAAACGCAAACAAGACGCTAGTGAATTGCGCTCAAAGGGAGATTTATTAACGATATGTAATGCTGACATGATTTGTTCCTGCTAAAAGCTTAATACGACATCTTGTTCGTTGATGATTTTTGATAGTTCATCTCGACCAACTACGAATAAAGAATCTTTTTCTGCCCAATCATCATCTTCATCTTCATATTTTAAAGCTTGAAGGTCATCGGTTGTTAAACCACGTTCTTCTAAAGATTCTTTTTCAACATAAATCTTTTTAATATCGTAGTCACCAAGTGCACTATAAGTTTTAGAAAAGTTTTTCATGCCGATACTATCGGTATCTTGATTTTTGGTTAGTTGGTAAACACCATCATCTGCAAATACTAGGCTGATGTCTTGATCAAATGCAGCTGCTATGAGTACAACTTCTAATGATTCAAGTGCGTAGATGGTTCCGTAAGGAGTCTTACGGTTCATATAACAAAATTTCTTTACGATGCCTTCTTCTTCCATGCCTAATCTCCAAATGTAACCAGTCGATCTGACTGGATACCGGCTTCGATTAATTGTCCTAAACCAGAAATACGAAAGCCTTTGACTAAATTATTTGAGTCTTTGCCGTGACGTTTCATTTCGTCTTCATCTAGCATGCCGCGGCGTTGTGCTGCAGCAACACAAACGACTAAGTCTAAACCGTGTTTTTCTGCGAGTTCAGACCATTCGTTGGGAAGATTGCGATCATCCTGAGGTGGAACACCAAGACTGGTACCATTGTTCACACCGTCATGGTAGAAAAAGATTCGAAAGATTTCGTGACCTTTTGCTAAGGCGGATTTTACGAACTGTAATGCTGAATCAGAAGCTTGATGCGTGTACGGTCCTTCGTTAATTACGATTCCAAATTTCACATAGACTCCTAATAAATTAGAAACGGATGTGAGTCGAAGCATTTAAGCTGCGACGCGCGCCACGCCAGTTATCAATATGGAATTTAGTGAAAGGTAAACCAGTTTTTTCAAAGAAACGAGGCCAACCAATACGCTCAACCCAATCATTCATGCGTTCCCAGTCTTTTGCATCATCACGGTAAGCACGAAGAATACGCTTAACAATTGCAGTCGCCTCAGGCCAACGTGGTGGGTTGTTAGGAATACCAGCAGCAACCAATTTTTGGAAAGTAGGTTTGCCACGTGCATTAGAGTGATTGCCACCAACCCATACTGCAAGTTTAGTGTGTTCGGCGTCATTAATTTGCATAGGCGGACAAGGTGGGTAACAAGCACCACAACAGATGCATTTTTTCTCATCCACTTCTAATGAAGGTTTACCATTAACCATTGCAGGTCGAATCGCTGCAACTGGACAACGTGCTACCACCGAAGGCCGCTCACAAACATTAGATACTAAGTCGTGATTAATTTTTGGTGGCTTAGTGTGTTGAACATTGATAGCGATATCGCCTTGCCCACCGCAGTTAATTTGGCAACAAGAAGTTGTAATGTGTACACGGTTAGGCATGTTGTTTTCTTTGAACTCATCAATAAGCTCATCCATCATTGCCTTTACTACACCAGATGCGTCTGTACCTGGAATGTCACAGTGCAACCAACCTTGAGTGTGCGAAATCATTGCTACAGAGTTTTTGGTTCCGCCTACTACAAAACCTTCTGACTCAAGCTTATCAATAAGTGGTTGTACTTTAGCTTCATCGGCAACCATGTATTCAATGTTGCTACGTATAGTGAAACGAACATAACCATCAGCAAATTCATCACCAATGTCACATAAAGTGCGCAGTGTAAATACGTCTAGGATACGTTGTGTACCTGCACGTACGGTCCAAATCTTTTCACCATTGTCAGCAACGTGTAGTAAAACCCCTGGACGTGGATGCTCGTGGTAGTCCCACATGCCATAGTTTTTCCGCATCACAGGATGCATGTATTGGAATCCGTCTGGGCATCCTGATTCTATTGGTGGACGATGCTCTTGCGCCATTATGTTCTCCGCTTATATTTCTTATAAAGTTGTAATTAGTTCTGATTAGCTAGCAGCTGCATGCTTTTCTTCAGACTTCTTCTGGAACCACTTTTCAGCTTCTTCGTCCCAGCCATCCATACGAATGTAAGAACTTTGACGTGGCTCAGTAACCATATTTGGATCAACGTCAACATCAACGCCTTCTAGGAAATTAACCAAGCCAATACGCTCAATCATTTCACCACAGCGTTCATGCTCTAAACCGTTCTCTGCCCAGAAATCGATAGTTTCTTCTGCGAGTTCAACAATCTTTTCATAATCTTCGTCAGTGTCGAGTTTCATGAAAGGTATGACTACGGTTCCCATTAAGTCACCAATCTTAAGAGTACGTTTACCACCCATAAGAATTGAAACACCTTTGTCATCACCAGGAGATAATGCTTTTACCATAACGTTTAAACAGTGCATGCAACGTACGCAGTCTTTGTTGTTTACATCTAAGGTGTCGTCATCTTTAAGTGCAAGCGCTTGTGTGGGGCAGCGTGTAATAACGTTATCGATTACATACTGGCGGCCTTTGCGCTTAACGAATTTTTTAACTTCTTCTTGGTCGACTTTCATGTCGTCGCGCCAAGTACCAATAATTGCAAAGTCGGCACGTTCAATTGCATTCATGCAATCATTTGGACAACCCGATACTTTAAATTTGAATTTGTAAGGTAATGCAGGGCGGTGTACGTCATCAGTAAAGTTGTTTAAAAGTGTGCGATGAATTTTCATTTCATCTGCATTAGACATTTCACAACGTGCTGCACCTACACAAGACATTCCTGTACGTACGCATGGTCCTGCACCCCCAAGATCCCATCCGTATTCGTTAATTTCATCAAAGAAGTGTTGTGTATTGTCTGTTGTAGCACCGATAAACATGATGTTGCCAGTTTGGCCGTGGAACGTTACAAGTCCAGAACCCCACTTTTCCCAACTGTCACCTAATTGACGTAACATATCTGTAGAGTAGTAGTTACCTGCAGGTGGTTGTACACGTAGTGTGTGAAATTCTTTTGATTCTGGAAATGCTGCGCCGACTTCTGAAAAGCGTGGGATGATTCCACTACCGTATCCAAATACAGAAACGGTTCCACCTTTCCAATAACCTTTACGAGTTTCGTATGAATGTTCTAGCTGACCTAAAAGTGAGTTCGCTACACCATTAATTCTTTCATCATCGTGTTTGTCACGTAGACGCTTAATGCCAGAAATAAAACTAGGCCAAGGGCCTTTCTCTAGCTCATCAAGCATGGGGGTAGGATGATGCTTATCCGCCATAGTGGTATCTCCTAAAAATTGTTACCAAGAAAGTTGTTTGTGGGATTTGTAGTTCATATTTGTATCAACCCAAACTACACCCCGTTTATCGCTACAGAATAAACGGAAAAGTCCTAAAAACATAATGTTATGAAGTCTAGGAGTAAGGCTAAAAAGGCAAAATCCCCTCCATGGGATGCAGGCTAAAATGTAACTTATCCCTATAGAGATACGATTTATTACAGTGATGAGATAACTTAATTTAGTGGCTTTCCGAGTAGGCTAAGTCTATGTTTATAAGCAACAATAGAAGCATATGTTTACAGCAATTTACTCATATAGCTCATAAGATATGCAGCACTATCTCTTAAAAGAAACTCACTCATATGAGGAGTGGCGTGCGCAAAAGCTATATAAGTATCCTAAGTGTGCGAAGCAGCTAATTATTGAGCTAAATAACCCTATTAAATTAGCGGATAGTGAGCTTTTGACCTTTAAATCCACCTGTTCGAAGGCCAATATTGCCATCTATCGTTGTAAAAATATCGATCAAAATGACAGGCAGATCGTTACTTCCATTGCACAACAACTGGGTTTGCGTCAATTAGATGCCAATCTATGTGCAGATGAAGATCGAATTTCAGTTATCAAAAATATTGGCCAGGATGCAGGCAAGAAAAAGTCTCACTACATTCCATACACTAATAAACCACTCAATTGGCATACCGATGGTTACTACAACTCGAACGAACAGCACATTCATGCTTTTTTAATGCATTGTGTACGTCCGGCTAAAAGTGGTGGTGAAAATTGTTATCTAGATCCAGAAATCGCATACATCTTATTACGTGATGAAAACCCTGATTACATAGCAGCATTAATGCAGGATGATGTAATGATGATTCCTGCAAATGAAATTAATGGAAAAAAAATACGACCTGCACAAACAGGGCCGGTATTTTTTATTGATGATGATTCACAAGCTTTATGTATGCGTTACACCGCGCGCCAACGAAATATTGTTTGGAAACAAGATAAAACTGTGCAACATGCATTAGCGTTTTTACAAGAAATACTGCATGGCAATTCTTATATGTTTCGTTACAGCTTAAATGCAGGTGAAGGCGTAATTTGTAATAACGTTTTGCATAACCGCACGGCATTTGAAGACGATAAAGATGAAAATAAAAAGCGCATGTTATTTAGAGGTCGTTTTTATAATCGTGTCACAAGTCATCAAAAGCCATTAGATCAGGCGGTAAATCACTAATGTTATGGTTAAGTGAACTGCTTATGCAGCATCATGAGCTTAATTCTTTTGAAGAGCTTAAAGAAAAATTAACTGAACAAGCTAAGCAAGGTGAAATGTTTTTCCGCATGGATGTGCGCCCACCATTTCAAGACACACCTGAAAATTGGGAAGATGTATTGGAGGCTATATTTACTTCGGCCGGCAGAGTCGGTGAATAAATAATATGTTTTGGCAAGATCAAGAAGATGAAAAAAGACAATTTGTTGTTCCTGACAACGTAGTTGATTTGTCTTTTAAAGTGCAATGTAAAGAATTGCCTTTGGATCATGCGCATGCTTTATCGCAAACCATTCAGCAAGCATTACCTTGGTTTACGGACGAGTCTTTAGCTGGCGTGCATTTAATTCATGGTGCCGAATCAGGTAATGGTTGGATCCGTCCGCAAGAACCGGATGCAATTTTAAGTTTATCAAAACGCACACGCTTTATGTTGAGGTTGCCTAAGCATCGCATAGAAGATGCCTCCAAACTTGCAGGCCAAGAATTAAATGTTGCTGGTAATCACCTAGTATTAAGTAAGCCAAATCAAAAACCACTTTCAGTCTTAACCACAATTTTTGCACGTTATGTGGTTATCCAAGGTATGGAAAATTCTCTAGAAGATGAAGAGGCTTTTCTAGATCAAGCAGCTGAAATGCTAAGTAAAGAAGGTATTCAGGTTAAGAAGATGATGAGTGGCCGCGCGCATGTATTACGAATGCCGGAAAAGGACTTGTTCACTCGCAGTTTGATGATTGATGGCTTAAAAATCGAAGAGTCTATCTATTTGCAACAACATGGTTTGGGCGAAGGTCGGCTCGTGGGTTGCGGATTATTTATACCACATAAGGGGATTGAAGCAGTTGGTGAAGCCCAAGAGAAGTAGCTTTTTTGAGCTGGTTAATAAAAATATCTCTTTTTGGAAAGTTTGTTTTTAGTCGCAAAACACAATAATAAAGGCAGCACTATCTATAGTTTGTTTAGGAGTTAAGTATGGGTATCAAGGTAAACGGTAAAGAAATTGAAACTACTCCATCAGGTTTTCTAGTGAACCTAGATGAATGGAGCGAAGACTTGGCATTAGAAATTGCCAAAGAAGAAGGCGTCGAACTAACTGAAAAACATTGGGACATAATTAACTATCTACGTGATGAATTCATAAATAATGCAGGTAACCAACCCAATACCCGTAACATGACTAAGGCTATGGCCAAAGCATGGGGCGAGAAAAAAATTGATGCCAAAGTGCTCTATGACTTATTTCCAGGTGATCCAAGTAAACAGGCAGGCCGTATTGGCGGATTGCCTGAAAGTCGTCGCAAGGGTGGTTATTAGTCTGCCATTACCCATAGTGGAATACAGACTGCCGATATTAAATCATTAAATTAATAGATCAGTTTTATAGAGGATTCAATATGAGTTCCAAACAAGAAAAAATTCAAAAAATGCTTGAGATGCAAAAAAAGTTTATTGAACTCGAGCAAAGTGGTGAAGTAACCGCTGAAGGTTATTGGGCGCCTAAAGATGGTTCAGATCTTGATGGTTTTAAAGATGAGTATTCTAAACTTGCAATGGAAGTTGTTGAGGATGCTCATAAAGAAAAAGGTTCTCATGCATAATTTATAAGTATGGTTAGATAAATAAGGCCGCATTTGCGGCCTTTTTTATGTCTGGGATTAAACCTCGCTCCACATTCGCACCAGATTCACATAAGTGCTATCTATACATTTGGTGTCTTCTGAATCAGGATCTTTACGCAACATTTTCTCACGTGTTTTACTGAGTTGATAAAGCAAATCACGCTGTTCGTTATCACGAATTAAACTTTGAACCCAAGTTACTGCTACTAACCTCTCTCCACTAGTAACTTTTACAACACGATGCCGTGTAGTTGCGGGGTAGAGTACAGCGTCTCCTGCATTGTACTTGATTGTTTGTTCACCAAAAGGAGTTTGAATTATTAATTCACCGCCTTTGTATTCATCTGGTGAATTAAGAAATATTGTCATCGCAAGGTCGGACCGGTATCGGTCGCCTTGGCCCATAATGGGGTCATCAATATGCTCACCATATTCCATACCCGTTTCATAACGTGCATAAAATGGTGTAGCGATGCGATGCGGTAATGCTGCTTGTTGGTAGACAGGATGCCGAACAACATTATTCATTACAATGTTGTTTAGTACTGAAGTGATATCTTCATCCGAAACTTCAAGATTGTTTTTAACTTGTTGTGCAGCCATGCCTGCGGATAAATGACCATCTCTGAACTTAGCAGTTTTAAGTAAATCCTGAATTTTCTGTAATTCAGTATCACCAAGAATATTTTTAATCTGAACTAACATTTTTTGTTCACTTGTTACAAGTTATACTCATTTACACATTATAGGGAATTAATAGCAGATGATACTTAAAGTCACAATTGATGAAAAAACTTTTCCTTTAGAGCTCGATAGCGAAATGATATCAAGCGCGCAAGAAATGTTTGTAAAAATGGATGCAGATATGGATCAAGGTTGGCAGATGAGTCGTACCTGGGTAGAAGCCCCAAATGATGCGCAACGTTGTCAAATTGCTGCAGACAAAATGCTTACTGCTATTCAGCAAGAGAAAAAGGCCACTGTAGGACTGATGGCGGCTTATATAATGAATAAACTACCGGGTGTTCAAGCTGTAGATATTGATACGTCAGGCGACATGCATTTAACCGAATTTATAATGGACTAACTATTATAAAGTTTTCTCCATTCTTAGATGTGGTATCTCTAATTCAGAAGTTGCTTCACCTCTAATCTCATAGCTATTTTTTAAATAGAAGCTTGCTGCAGACTCTCGTGCATTTAGCCAACATTTTATTACATCTTTTGCTTT
>CAJHXG010000172.1_pt1 | contig 17575 bp, 20 predicted proteins | sample 9198481 | NCBI WGS metagenome assembly CAJHXG01 (sample SAMEA7708348, study PRJEB35096) | sediment metagenome | biome: marine neritic benthic zone biome [ENVO:01000025]; feature: sediment [ENVO:00002007]; material: shallow marine sediment [ENVO:03000034] sea grass bed [ENVO_01000059] ... | reverse complement strand
GACTATTAGGTTTGGATTGATGATTTATTGAACAATAAAACTTACTGAAAGTGCGGGTTTTATTACACTTGTGTATAACCCGACCAATAAATACAAAATATATGGTCTGAAACAGCTAAATATTAGTCTGCATTTCGTTTGGATCGAATTTCCACAATCTGACCAGCTGAATCAATTTGCACTGAAATATCTATTGGCGAACAGCACACTTGGCAGTCTTCGACATAGTCCTGATTACCAGCACTACCATCGATGAGTATCGCCAACTTTTCACCACAATAGGGGCAATGAATAGATGAAGGGGTAAGCAAGTTAGTCATTAAAAAAGCTGATTCGCTTCTTCATTCTGGATTTGGTTTTCATCGCGAGGTAAGCGCGAATATAGCTGCTGTGCTCGTTGCGGATCGCTATTGGATATCTGGTCTGCAATTTGACGAATCAAGGCATTACGTTGCTCTGAGCCAGGAATTCCTTGCGCAAGTTGTAGTGCGTAGCCGACATCACTACTGGCTGCAGTTCCTACAAGAGATCTTAGTAGATTTTCATAAATCGATTCGCCTCTAAAGTTTTCAATCCAAGTTGCAGCCTCGCTTAAGTCATAAGATGAATAATAATAAGTTATGTTCTCGGCCCAACTTTCACGTACGAGTCCATTAAGTTGTGGTAAGTAACTTGCGGCTAAATCAGGATCTACACTGGCAAGTTGGCTACCTATGCTAATTAAGCCATCGTCTCTAATTTGTCCACTCTTACTATTCACCCAAGCCATAGCCGCATCGGGGTCACTGTTTGCCCAGTTGTAAACCACTGAGTTGATCGCTTCAGCACTTACATCTGTATAAGACAGTTGATCGATTATTCCTGCTGCGCGTGTTGGGTCATTATATGAAAGGCTATCAATTACCGTAACGATAAGTTGTTGTCGCAATGTTGGTTGTTGCGAACTCAATGCAATTTGTAAAGCACGTTCAGGATTCTCAGTTGCGATTTGAGAAACAACGGTATTTTGTAAATATAGTTGTCCGCTTGGATCTTGTTCTTTAGCCCAAGCTAATGCTTCATCAGGTGACTGGCTACTTAAATATTGAATTACAGTGGGCGCAAGTTGTTGCTTCAATTGTTTATTGTCTAACTGTGCTACAAAGTTTGCTGCAGCTTGTGCATCACTTGCAGCCCAAGTTTGTATAGTTGCGCTATACGCATCAGCTCGGTTACGAGAAGAAGGGATATTTTCGATAGCGTTTAATGCTTCTCTTGGGTTTTCGTTTGCTAAGTATGTAAAGACAGTATAATTAATGCCACTAATTCTGCCTGCATTGGGAAGGGTTTGTAAAACATTATAGGCAGCTTGGGGGTCTAACTCTGCCCAACGGTATAACACTGTTTCTAGTACTTGTTGGCGCAAGCGATTGTCTGATATGCGTTCTGCATATGAAAATGCTTGCTGAGGGTTTTGTGTTGCCCAGGTGTCAGCAATACCTTGCAGTGCACTATCACGTTCATGGCCTGCAGGCATAATCATGGCTTCTTGCATGGCAGCTTCAGGTTCTTGAGAGGCTTTTTCAACTAAAGCATTGCTGACAAATTGCTCTTCTGAAGACTCTATACCTAAGCGTTTATAAACCTTGGTTATTAGTTGGATATCATTAACGCTAATTGCAGATATTACGCCTTGTGCTGCAGTACTTTGTTGGTAAGTGTTCTTAATGTTGTTAGCGCTACTAATTGCAGCGTCTATATCAAGCTTTGCCCAGTGCAAATAGACCTGAGGCAGCAAGGTATAGTTTTTGTTCTCATAGGCTTCTTTAGCAATATTCGCAGCTGTCTGTGGGTCTATCTCGGTTAGGCGCGCAATTAATATTTTCAATAAGCTTTCACGTTGTTGAGTATTGACTATTACCGCTGCCTCTTTTATTAACTGCTGTAGCTGAATTCTATTGGCGCGTCCTGCTATGGCATGTAGTGCTTCTTGTTGTGCAAATAATGACGGTAGAGATAAAACATCAGTAATTCTAGTTAAGCTTTGGTAATGTTCATCGCGTTGTTGTTGTGCAGCTTCAGTCGTCATGGTTTCTTTAGCTTCGATAGGTGTTAAAGGCTTCTGACTAAACAATTCATTATCAATGCCACCACTAATATTTTGCCCAATCCAATATCCACCTGCGCCTGTGATGATTAATATTAGTGCAAATAAAGCTAGCCATTTTGTTTGCATAACAACTACCTATTTTTGAGAGGACTATATTGTTGAATAAAACTATGTTTTAAATGTGTCAAGATTGTGCAGATGAAAGCGATCGTATGCTGGTTTTACGGTTGTAAAAATCATCTGGTATATTAATTATCAGGCAACAGCTGTTTTAGGTAGCCAGCTTTGTAAAACATTATCCAAAAATTCATAACCACGAGCGCTGCAATATATCTTATCGTTATCCATAATTAATAAACCTTCTGAAATATGAGCTTGTAATGGCTGATTAATTTTTTCAACTGGTAGGCCAGTATGTAACTCAAACTGTTGTTTAGTAAAACCATGTTTTAAGCGTAATGCATTTAACATGAATTCAAAAATTATATCTTGTTCTGATAAAGTATGAATTTGCGTTGAAGATTTTTCATCATTTATATATCGCATATATTGTTGTGGATGCTTGGGTTTTTCGCAACGCGTAATCAAATTTGGAGAGTCTAGCGTTAACTTTTGGTGTGCGCCGGCACCAATTCCAAGATAGTCACCAAATTGCCAATAATTAGTATTGTGAACGCATTGATAATTTTCTTTTGCAAATGCAGAAACTTCGTATTGTTGGTAACCATGTTTGGCGAGTAATTCCATGCCTGCTTGCTGTATTTCCCAGCTTGTTTGGCTATCAGGTAGTTTAGGTGGTTGGCGATAAAAACTAGTATTTGGCTCAATGGTAAGTTGGTAATAAGAAATATGTGTAGGACTTAGATTAATTGCTTGTTCTATGTCATTTAATGCTGCAGCTATCTCTTGTTGTGGCAAGGCATACATTAAATCGATATTAAAATTTTTAAACCCAGCTTGATGAGCAGCATGTGCAGCATCGATGGCTGTTTGTGCATCATGTATACGGCCTAGACTTTTTAATTGTTTGTTGGTAAAACTCTGTGCACCAATAGAAATTCGATTAACTCCTGCATCATGCAAGCCTGCGAAATTTTCTTGATCGGTAGCACCTGGGTTAGCTTCAATAGTAATTTCAGCGGCGCTACTTAGATTTAGCTCATTTCTAATCGCATCAATAAGACGTTGAATACTTTTAGCAGCGAATATACTGGGTGTGCCGCCGCCTATGAAAACACTTTTAACTTCCCTATTTTGTACTTCTTTGGCATAAGATTTTAGATCAATAATTAATGCATCAATGTATTGGTCTTCGGGCAGCGTATTTTGTATCTCATGCGAATTAAAATCACAATAAGGGCATTTCCTTATGCACCAGGGGATGTGTACATAAAGGGATAATGGAACACTATCCATGATGATGCATTCTAAACCTTTGTTAACCTAATTTAGTTTAGAAATTAATTTTTGCAGAGCTTGCGCTCGGTGACTAATACGATTTTTTTCAGCAGGATCTAGTTGTGCCGAAGAACAGCCATGTGTGGGAACAAAAAATAGTGGATCATAGCCAAAGCCGTTAGACCCGGCTAAGTCATATAATATTTTCCCTTCCCAAATGCCTTCGCAAATTAATGGCATCGGGTCTCCTGCATGTCGCATGTACACAATGACACATTGAAAACGCGCACCGCGATCTTCTTCGGAAACGTTTTTCATCTCACTGAGTAATTTTATATTGTTGGCCTCATCTGCACCATGTTCGCCAGCATAACGTGCACTGTATACACCAGGTGCTCCTTGTAGTGCATCAACTTCAATACCAGAATCATCTGCTAATGCAGGAAGGCCTGTGAATTGTGCGGCATGACGTGCTTTGATAATGGCGTTTTCAACAAATGTAGTGCCTGTTTCTGGTACATCAGGCACATTAAATTCTGATTGTTTAATAAGTTGAAAACGTTGTTGATCAAGAACTGCTTGTATTTCTCTTAGCTTCCCTGAGTTGCCGCTCGCTAATACGATTTTTCCATTCTCAATATTATTTGACATATATTTAGTTCTTAAGACTATTAACTTAAGCTGGCTTTTTGTTGTTGAATAATCTCTTGAATGCCTTTATTGCCTAAAGCTAATAAGCTTCCAAGTTCCTCTTGAGTAAAGGCTTGTTGTTCAGCTGTGCCTTGAATTTCAATAAACGCTTCGCTGTCATTCATCACAATATTCATATCTGTTTCAGCAGTGCAGTCTTCAGCATAATCAAGGTCTAATACCGGTACATTTTGAAATATGCCTACTGAAACCGCAGCGATATAGTTATTCACTGGGTCTTTTTTAAGGCCGCCAGATGCGAGCATTTTTTTAATGGCATCATAGAGCGCTACAAAACCGCCTGATATAGATGTAGTTCGTGTGCCTCCATCTGCTTGGATAACATCACAATCTATTGTGATGGAATATTCGCCGAGTTGTTTGAGGTCAACGGCTGCACGTAACGATCGGCCAATCAAGCGCTGAATTTCAAGTGTTCGTCCACCTTGTTTGCCGCGTGAAGCCTCACGACCCATGCGACTATTGGTTGAACGCGGTAGCATGCCGTATTCCGCGGTAATCCAACCTTGTCCCTGGCCTTTTAGAAACCTTGGAACTTGGTCTGACACGCTGGCAGTGCAAAGCACCTTAGTATCACCAAATTCTGCCAATACTGAACCTTCTGCATGCTTGGTATAGTTACGGGTAAATCGGATATCACGCATTTGGTCTGTTTGGCGGGCGCTAGGGCGTGAGATGGTCGAGCTTGGAGAATTCATAAAACTACCTGGTGGAATTGCAAAGAGTCGCGCATTATACGCAAAAATTTTACATAGTATTTCGACTTATAAAGGTGCATGCACTTTCAGTGGATAAATAAATAAAATAAGGATAACTAATGCTTTGTAGTATGACGGGCTTTGCTCGAGTTGAAGATGCATGTGATCAGGGTAATGTGAGCTGGGAGATACGTTCAGTTAATCATCGCTATTTAGAGATCAATTTTCGTCTGCCTGAAGAAGTGCGACGAATAGAACCGCAGCTACGGAAATTTCTGCAGTCTAAACTGGCGCGTGGCAAAGTAGATTGCACATTTCGTTATCAATTGGCGGATACTCAAGCGGCTGCATTAGAGCTGAATGAAACTCTGCTAGATAGTTTAATTAAGCAAATTAATCATGTAAACGAAAAACTCCCACAAGCCACACCAGCTGAGGCAGTAGATCTTCTTTCTTGGCCAGGCGTGGTGCGTACGACCGAAACTGATATGAATAGTTTTCATGCTACTTGTATAGAATTATTTAAGACTGCAACAGAACAGTTAGTAGATATGCGTGGTACCGAAGGCGAGCGTTTGAAGAATATGTTACAAGAGCGCTGTGAAGAAATTGCAAATATTGTCAAGAAGGTGCGCATACGGTATCCGCAAGTATTAGAAGCGATAAAACAAAAACAACAACAGCGTATCGATGAGCTCAATGTCGAAATGGATCAACAGCGCTTTGAGCAAGAGTTAGTATATGCTTCACAAAAATTAGATGTAGCAGAAGAGCTAGACCGGTTAGATAGCCATTTAGTGGAAATGCAGACTATATTTGATCGCAAGAATCCTATTGGTAGGCGCTTAGATTTTTTGATGCAAGAATTTAATCGTGAAGCGAATACACTAGCCTCTAAGTCTGCAGATATTGAAACTACGCAAGCCGCTGTAGATTTGAAGGTATTAATCGAGCAGATGCGTGAACAAGTACAAAACATTGAGTAATAGTAAGCAACATATGTCAAACAAAGAACATTCTAAGAAACATCAAGTTAAAATCTTTTGTACTGGCGGTACGATCGATAAAATATATTTTGATGCGCTTAGCGATTACCAAATTGGCGAACCGGTTGTAGATAATATTTTAAAAGAGGCGTTGGCTAAATTTTCTTATGAAGTTGAATCGATATTAAAAAAAGACAGTTTAGAAATTACTGACGAAGATCGCGATATGATTTTCCAACAAGTTGCTGCTGATTCATGTGAGCATATTTTAATTACGCATGGTACTGATACCATGATCAATACTGCGCAACGTTTGGAAGAGATTAAAGACAAAACCATTGTATTGACTGGCGCTATGCAACCAGCAAGGTTTCGTAATACGGATGCTATCTTTAATATTGGCTACGCAATTTCCGCTGCACAACACTTACCACATGGTATTTATCTAGCTATGAACGGGCAAATCTTCACTGCCGATGCTGTCCAAAAGAACCGTGCAGCGGCACAGTTCGAAGCCACCTAGATCTTTTGAAAATAAGCAAGAAATGACCCTTGAAAAGCTAAAATTAGCCCATATCTTTTAGACATCAAAGTTAACAACCCTGTTATAAGGAGGCTAAAAATGCTTGCAAGAGTCTATCGGGATCCAATGGATACCTTCCGCGAATTTCGTGGAGAGCTAGATCGTGTGTTTAATACTAATTCTGCCGGCTACACGGATACGGCTACAGATTGGGTGCCAGCTGTCGATATCAAAGAAGCTAAGGATGCCTATGAAGTGGTTGCAGATGTTCCAGGTGTTGAGCCTAAAGATATTGATGTCTCACTAGAAGATGGTGTGCTAACCGTTAAAGGTGAACGTAAATCTGAAAGTAAAGACGAAGGTGAAGGATACACCCGTACTGAGCGAACTTATGGAAGTTTTTATCGTCGATTCACACTACCGGATACTGCTGATGCGGATAATATTTCTGCGAAGACAGAACATGGCGTTCTAAAGCTACACATTCCTAAAAAGGAAAAGGCATTGCCAAAGAAAATTTCGGTCGAAGGATAAAATGATCTGACATGGATGTCAGTACATGGAGGTTTGTAAGCGCCGCGTTTATTCGCGGCGCTTTGATGTAGGGGGCGTGAAAATTTACTAGTATCATTAAGATGTTATGGAATTCAAAGACTATTACAAAATACTTGGTGTAGAGCGCGATGCTAAAGAGGCTGAAATTAAAACAGCTTACCGTCGTCTTGCGCGTAAGTATCATCCTGATGTTAGTAAAGAAGCAGACGCAGAAACAAAATTCAAAGAAGTTGGCGAAGCTTATGAGGTGCTAAAGGATAAAGAAAAGCGCCAAGCGTATGACCAACTCGGTGCAAATTGGAAACAAGGGCAAAATTTTAATCCTCCACCTGGTTGGGAAGATATTTTTTCCAGTGCAGGAAATACCTCTGGTGCAGGCTTTAGCCCTAGTGGTTTTAGTGATTTTTTTGAATCAATGTTTGGTGGTGGTTTCGCACAAGGTGCTGCTGGATTTAATCAATCTAGGGGATTTCAGCATCATGGTTATCAATCAAAAGGTGCAGACCAGCATGCAAATATTTCCATTGCACTTGAAGATGCGTATCAAGGTGCTAAAAAGAATATTCGCTTAAGTAATGGGCGCAATTTAGATGTAAAAATTCCCGCAGGGATTACTTCAGGTAAACGCATTCGTCTAGCAGGGCAAGGTGGTCAGGGAGCGGGCGGTGGGCCAAATGGCGATCTGTATTTGGAAGTAACGATTAAACCAAATCGCATTTTTAAGTTAGACGGGAACAATATTTTATTAGACCTTCCTATTACCCCATGGGAGGCTGTGTTAGGTGCAAGTGTTCATGTGCCAACATTGGGCGGGCGTGTAGAAGCTAAAATCCCAGCCGGTTCACAGTCCGGAAAAAAATTACGTTTGAAAAATCGAGGCTTAAAAGGCAATCCTGCTGGCGATCAGATCGTGACCTTACAGATTGTTATGCCAGAAAGTAGTAATGATGAAGACAAAAGTTACTTTGAAGATATGCAAAAACGCTTTGATTTCAATCCACGCCAGAAACTATAAGTAAGAAACTCTGAATAAGGGATATTTATACGTATAATTTGGTCTTGCTGATTAAAATCACCAATAATACTTTTTCACTATGAAGTTACAGATCATGCGCAACTTTGTTTTAATTATTTTATCGCTTTGTTTTACCAACGTATTTGCTGGGCTTCCTAATTCTGTAGATGGTGAACCGTTACCATCATTAGCGCCGATGTTGGAGCGTACAACTCCTGCAGTGGTGAACATTTCAACTACTGGTAAAGTGGTAGTCCGAGACCCATTTTTTGATGACCCTTTCTTTCGACGATTTTTTGATGTCCCGCAGCAACGACGCGAGCGTCGCACAACTGGGTTAGGTTCAGGAGTGATCATTGATGCGCATAATGGTTACGTGATAACCAATTCACATGTGATAGATAAAGCGCAAGACATCGTGGTGACTTTAGAAGACGGACAACGCTTTGATGCAAAGGTAATTGGTAAAGATCCGGGTGCAGATATCGCTGTGATTCAAATTGATGCGGCTAATCTAAAAGAAATTCCTCTCGGTGACTCAGATGTTTTGCGACAAGGTGATTTTGTAGTAGCTATTGGTAATCCGTTTGGTCTAGGTCAAACCGTAACTTCAGGAATTGTCAGTGCCTTAGGTCGCAGTGGTCTTGGTATTGAGTCGTATGAAGATTTTATTCAAACTGATGCTTCTATTAACCCAGGGAACTCAGGTGGTGCATTAGTCAATTTACGTGGCGAGTTGATCGGCATCAATACTGCTATTTATGGTCCAAGTGGCGGCAACGTTGGTATTGGTTTTGCGATCCCAATGAATATGGCCAAAAAAATTACTGAACAATTAATCGAGTATGGAGAAGTAAAACGCGGACGCTTAGGGTTTAGTGCTCAAGATTTAACACCAGAACTAGCAGAAGCTTTTGGAATTACACACAAAAAAGGTGTAGTGGTGGCACGTGTTGAAGCTGATTCACCTGCCGATAAAGCTGAGATGAAAGTAGGTGATGTGATTGTTTCTGTGAATGGGCGAGATGTACAAAGTTCAGCACAAGTGCGCAATGAGATCGGTCTGTTGAGGATTGGCAATCGAGTGAAAATTGGAATTTTGCGTAACGGTAAATCACGCACCTTGATTGCAACCGTTGAAGATCAAGTAATTGATACAATACAAGGTGAAAAGCTAAGTAAACTTTTGGCAGGTGCGATTTTTAGTGAAGAGCAAGAACATCCTGCTCGTGGAACTAACTCGGGAATAGCAGTGATTAGTGTAAGTGGCAAAGCTGCATCAGCCGGGTTGCGCAAAGGCGATATTATTATAAGTGTAAATAAGCAACGCGTGAAAACAATTCGCGATATGAAAACTGCAATTCAAAGAAATAAAAGCGCAGTTTTATTAAATATTCAGCGTGATTCACGTGGTTTGTTTTTATTAATTCAATAAAAATTTATGTTACATGCTCTCATAGCCTTTGCGAATCAATAAGGTGTGCATCCACTGGTTACCTTTAAAGCCTATATAGAGGTGTATTACAGCTAAAATAATGGTGGGCACGAAGTAATGCAGTTCTTGTAATTTTAGGCTGCTTACTATTGAAGCCATGACAATAGAATGGAAAAAATATATTGGGATGTAAATTATCATTATTATTAAACCATGAGCCCAAAGTCCTCGCGATAAAAGCCAGCCCCAAGCAAAGATGAATGCCCAAATATTAAAGCCATTAGCAACCGAAATGATTCGATCATTTTTAGTGTAATTCATGTGCGCAGCGGTGACCGGATTAAGACTTAAGATGCTCTTAAGTTAACCACCTGTTACTGGTGGGAAAAACGCAACTTCATCCCCATCACACACTTCATTATTAAAGTCTGCATATTCTTGATTTACCGCAACCAATAATCGATCCGGTCGATGCATGTTCTGGGTAGCTAACATCCAAATTTCTGCAACCGTAGTGTTGTTTGTAATCAGTACATCATCATGACTGCGACCGATGGTCTCGCGCAAGCTAGCAAAGTATTTAACATGTACAGACATACTTTAAATATAAACCTCGAAATCATTGTCTACAAACCGATGTGAAATGGTACCATTTACATAACATGAGCAAACTAACCCACTTTAATAAAGAAGGTGAAGCCCACATGGTAAATGTGGGGGATAAGCCAGTGAGTCATCGTATTGCAGAAGCGGATGGACGCATTCGTATGCAATCAGAAACCTTAAAACTTGTGCAAACAGGTGGACATAAAAAAGGTGACGTATTAGGGATTGCACGTATTGCGGGGATTATGGGTGCAAAGAAAACCTCAGAGTTAGTACCGTTATGTCATCCCTTGGCATTAACTTCGGTTGAAGTTGATTTCAGTATTGAAGAAGCGCCTGCAGCAATTTACTGTAAAGCGACTGCAGAAACACGTGGCCAAACAGGTGTGGAAATGGAGGCTATAACCGCAGTACAGGTCGCGTTGTTAACGATCTATGACATGTGCAAGGCGGTTGATCGGGGTATGATTTTGCAAGACATAGCGTTGCTTAGTAAGACAGGTGGAAAATCTGGCATTTGGACACGCGAAAAATAAACCTATTGCCTACGGTAGGGTCTATTAAAGAATACTTATAAGAATAGCCTGGAGTTCGATGATGAAAATAGTTAAATATATTCTAATTGCCATCCCGTTACTTTTGATTTTAATTATCGGTGTTGGGGCGTTCTTTATATACACGCTTGACCTCAATTCATATAAATCGCTCATCGTTGAAAAAGCCCAAGAAGCAACTGGAAGGGAGCTGATTATATCGGGCGAAATCGAACATAAATTATTTCCTAGATTAGGGCTCTCTCTTGGCAGCACGACATTTGGAAATGCTGAGGGTTTTGGTGATGCACCAATGGCGAGTATTGAGAGTGTAGATATCAACGTTGCTGTTTTACCTTTGCTTAAAGGTAAAGTTGAAGCATCAAAGGTTAAGTTGCACGGCCTAAAAATGAACTTGCATAAAAATGCGCAAGGTGTGACAAATTGGGATGACTTAATGCCCGAGGAATCAGCCGCAACCGAATCAGAAAAAAGCTCAGCCGCTTCTGATGTGGATGTGGTGATCAATGGAATTGAAATTACCGATGCCGAATTGCTCTGGCAAGATGACCAAGTCGGTACCAAAATTCAAATTGCTCCATTTAATTTAACCACGGGCGAGTTGGTAGATGGCAAAGCAACTGATGTAAAATTGAATTTAAAATTAAAGAACGCAGCGCCTGTTATGGATGCAAGCTTAGTAGTTACTACTAAAGCATTGTTTGATTCAAAAGCGCAAACCTTAAGTTTGCAAGGATTGGATATCAATCTGCACAGTACTGGCGAATCATTTCCTAATGGCGCAATGGATCTAGATCTCACTTCTAATGTAAGCGGTAACTTCGCTACGCAAAAATATTCCATGCAAAATACGGATATAAAAATTGCTGGAACGGGCGATGCTTTCCCAGAAGGCAAGTTAGATGTTTCTATGCAAACCAATATCGATGCGGATGTGGCTAATGAAGCATTAAGTCTTTCATCTCTTGTGGTGTCCATGTTGGACACGCAATTAATGGGTAATGCTTCAGTAAAATCGTTTAGTAAACCTGATGTTAAGTTTTCATTGGCTTCAGAGTTATTAGATCTCGATAAATTATTGCCGACTTCAAGTGCGGAAGAAAAAGTCGAAAGTACTCCAGCAGATGAGAATGAACCGATTGAACTGCCAACTAGCACACTGAGAGATATGCGCGTGAATGGCGATATAACTGTTGGCAAACTAATTGTTTCCGGTATGACCATGACGAATGTTAAAGCGACGGTTACTGCTAAGGATGGTTTATTGCAAGTTACCCCGATGTCGATGAGTCTTTATGATGGCACTATGAAAGGTAAGGCAAGTGTAGATGTGCGTGGGGATACCCCAAAATATGCACTGGCTACAGATTTGGCCGGCGTCCAAATCGATCAACTCAGTATTGATTTTTTAGGTGAAGAACAAGCCTATTTGCGAGGCGTGAGTAATCTTTCTTTAGATATTAATACTGTCGGCAATAGTGTAGCCGAATTAAAACGAGCACTCGATGGTAACGTCAAGCTCGATGCAGGCAACGGTGCGCTAAGAGATGCGAAAATGGCCGCCAATATTGAAAAAGCGGCAGCGTTTATGAAGGGCAGAGACCCGAAGCCTACTGGTGAGGAAGTAGTGTTTGATAAGTTATTTGGGACTTTTAATATCGTGAATGGTTTATCGGATAACAAGGATTTCACATTCGACTCCCCTATTGTTTTTGCAAAAGGAGAAGGCAAGGTTAATATTGCGGAGTCTAATACGGATTATACAATTTCGATTGGTTTATCTGATGAGCCAGGTAAATATGCCATACCAATAACCATCAAAGGGCCATTTGATGATTTAAGTTATGGTATTGATTTGCAAGCTGCAATTAAGGCCAAGCAAACTGCGATCGTAGAAGAAAAGAAAGAAGAACTAAAAGAAGACTTTGAGGAAAAGAAAGCAGAAAAAGTTGAAGAACTTAAAGAAAAATTAGGCGATCAACTAAAAGATAAAATTAAACTATTCTAGTGTAATTGTTTTGATGAAGTCCGTATTCTGCGTTTTGCTGTTTTGGCTAAGCGTAGGTGTGATGTCTCATGCGGCAGAGGTAAATGTTCGTTATGAGAGTAAAATCTATTATTTAAATGCCGAATTTAATGTTGAAGCCACCCCAGCGCGTGTTATGGAGGCGTTAACAGATTTCGAAAATATTTCTGATCTTAATCCCGCTATCATCGAGAGTGAATTACAGCCCTCGACTAAACAGAATAGTCTGCGAGTAAAAACCGTCATTAAGGACTGTATTTTATTTTTTTGTAAAAGCATTATACGTGTGGAAGATATCACTCAAATAGGAAATGAAAAGCTTGAGGCATTGGTGCTTCCTTTGCTAAGTGATTTGCGTTTTGGCTATGCAGTATGGGTTCTAACTCAAAACCCATCAGGCACCATGGTGAAGTATGATGCAAACGTGCGGCCTAAGTTTTGGATTCCTCCCATCGTACGTTCGTATCTACTGAAAAAAAAATTTAAACAACGCGTAATTGAAAGTGTTGAGTTGTTACAACAAAAAGCTAAAAATAAGTACTAGCAATAAAATGAAAAAAAGTTTTAGCCAGCAAGTATTGTCTTGGTTTGATGTGCATGGCCGTAAAAATTTACCTTGGCAGCTAGATCGTGATGCATACAAAATTTGGGTTTCTGAAATAATGCTGCAACAAACACGTGTGGAAACTGTGATCCCATACTACGCAAACTTCATGCAATATTTTCCTACCGTAAAAAAACTTGCTACCGCGAATACTGATGAAGTCTTGCACTTATGGACAGGCCTTGGTTATTATGCACGTGCGCGCAATTTGCATAAAGCTGCAAAAAAAATTTGCGAGCGTCATGATGGTACGTTTCCTAAAAATATTGATGACGTGATGGCCTTGCCGGGAATCGGTCGTTCTACGGCAGCAGCAATCTTAGCGTTAAGTTTCGATCAAGCTCATGCCATTCTTGATGGCAATGTTAAACGTGTATTAGCTCGATATTTTGCCGTGCAGGGGTGGCCAGGCAAGCGAGAAGTGGAATTGCAACTTTGGCAACATGCAGACGCCTTACTTCCCCCGCAACGTTTTGCAGAATATACACAAGCAATGATGGATTTGGGTGCTACGCTTTGTACCCGTAGTAATCCAAGTTGTAGCATCTGTCCTGTTCAAGGTAGTTGTGAAGCTAATGTGCAGCAAAGACAGAGTGAGTTGCCTACACCAAAACCGTCTAAAAAAATCCCTCAACGGAATGTGGTTATGGCGATTATTCAAGATAGCGACGACGATTCGATTTGGTTAGAAAAGCGTCCGCCGGCAGGTATTTGGGGCGGCTTATATAGCTTCCCGGAGTTTGAAGATACTACTAAGCTAGATATATGGCTGAATCAACGCTATAAAAACTGTTCACCAAGTTTTCAGTCATTACCAGTTATTTCACATACTTTTTCTCATTTTAGGCTACATATGCACCTAAGACTCATTCAGATCAATAAAAGGCCCAATGGTGTAATGGAAGACAATCTTGGGGTTTGGTATAAACTTACTGACCAAAAAATTGGTTTGGCGACTCCTGTAAAGAAGGCGTTAGAACAAGTCTTAAACTATAATAAGGAACAAGCTCATGACGCGCATGGTGCAATGTGTGAAGCTTAATAAAGAAGCTGAAGGTCTCGAATACTTACCCTATCCAGGTGAGTTAGGTCAGAAGGTGTATGACAATGTCTCACAAGAAGGCTGGCAGATGTGGGTAGGTCACCAGACCATGTTAATGAATGAATATCGCCTAACCCCTGTAGATCCAAAAGCGCGTAAGTTTCTTGAGGAAGAAATGGAAAAGTTCTTTTTTGGCGAAGGTTCAGAAGCCCCTAAGGAATTTGTCGATCCTAACGCAAAATAATGTTTAGTTATTAAAAACGTATTGACTCGTTATATAGAGCCACGTTTAATAGCCCGCTTCAAGTAAATCCCCAAATTTAGCCTGCATAGCGGGGTCGCCGTATGACACGACTGTATGGATGCAGGAGGTGGGGCAACGCTGGAGCAGTTGCCGAAGGTAGGTTAGGACTGAAAATCTATTTTCAGTTCCCGTGATAAAAACGGTAGCCCGTTTCAAAATTTGGCCAGGTAGCTCAGTTGGTAGAGCAGTGGACTGAAAATCCTCGTGTCGATGGTTCGATTCCGTCCCTGGCCACCAATTAAATCAATGACTTACTTAATAGTAAATTTTATCCTAGATTCTGGTTCACAAATAGTTCACATTTGAAACCCGTTTTCTAATTTAAAAGTAATAATTTGTAGCCGTTAATTAGGTCAAACGAATAGCATGTAAATAAAGAATATTTTACTGCTGTTTCTGGCAGCTATATCAGCATTAATTTGCACATGTGGTGGAGGTTTTATCGAGATTTGTGTCTATTTAAAAGGGCGGGGGGTGCATCCGGTCGGGGTCTATTCAGTTTAGCTTTATGTGTCTCCCTCAAAAATTTTTTTATAATTTTTTTAAAATTAAATGTCTGCTTTCGGCTATTAGCGTTTATTCAAATTGCAGATATTTTATTATTTCATTAAATAGCATCTTTATTTATTAGTACATACAATTGTAAATGTCATGGGAATACCAAAAAATCGATTCTTAATAATAGAGTATGAATGTGCTCTAGAAATTTCCATCAAATTAAGCAAGCGATGATATGAAAATAGTGAAACACTATTTTCATTTGTCCATGGCTTCCTTTTCTTACACCACATATGATAAAGATTATCATTCCAATGCAGAAATAAAGTATTTGTATGTGACTCTAAGGGAAAATATTTGTTTGGGGTTGTAAAAAATACATTTTTAGCGACACGAGTCAATTCGTTGACAAATAATATTTGTGCCTCATCATCTCCAACACGCTCAATAACGGCATTGCTAAATACCCAATCAAATGCATTGTCAGGAAACGGAAAAGTACCTCCGGAATATTGTACGAAACTCTTTCCAGGATACAGGTCCTTCATTCCGGTAAGGTCATCAATGCCGAGACCAGTGTATGTTCGTGGCTCATAATGAAAATTTTTAAGGAAATAGTTTGGTGAAGGTAAATTACTTTTTGATTCTGCTGACACTCCTACGTCCAAAACAGTTTCTCCCTCTTTGCAAAGGGAGTAAAAGTGTTGCAATTTTTTTTCCCTAGAAATTTTCGATACTTTCTTCTTAATCTTATGAATAATTGACATTCGTTATAACTAAACTGTTATGAAATTAATAAGATAAATCTATTTACATATAATATTCTATCTAACTTACATAATTTTTAAATGAGACTGTCTGTTTTGATTAGAAAGTGATCATTTATTATCTATTAAATTAAAGACACCTCTTAAACAAAAGCTGAAGTATCTGTGTCTTATGCCATGGCAGCTTGTTCTCAGAACAGCAACCACATTTTGCATTAATATTCCTCGTTATCTCAAAAATTAAAAAATTGTTATTTGAATACGTTGGATCAGCAGTGCTATCGAAGTTAAACCATTAACTCAAAATAACTATTGAAATCTAGCAGTACTTATACCAGCCCCAACTTGCGTTCCACTCTCTAGAAATTGCATAGTGCATTCGTAGGTATCATCAGTTTTCGCACTTATATCAAAGAAAACATATTTTGCGACGATGTTATCCCAACGTTCGACAAAAATTTCGACTTTACTGCTAACATAGTCGATGTGTTGTTTTCTATCACCAGGTAATAATGTAATTATCCCCGTGCCCAGCAAACTGCCATTTTCCTTTAATGTTAATCTTGCTTCATAGGTTTGATTTAAATCGGCGTCTAAAAACTTGATGACACAGAATGCATTTACAGAACCATCGGCTGCCTCCTTTAATCTTGCATATATTACACGTTGACCGGCCGATGCTGTTTGTACAGCAGTGATAAATAAAATAAATATTAATGAGATTATTGATAACTTTTTCATCTGCCACTATCCCAAATAAGCGTTTAAGGTTTCTGATAAACTAAAAAAACTCTTGTAGCCTCCAGACTCTCTTGGCTCTGATGGCTGAATTTTTCAGCCACACATATGTCTTTAAATTCATTCGGAGACGATTCTGACTTATAAGGACTCTTGCGTCCACAATGTGGGCAGAGAAACTTCATATTTTTAATGACTATAGTAACGTCTGCTTTGGGTCGTTAGCGGTCATTAATTTTACCTCTATTAACTTTCTTTTTGATTACGTCTTTTCTTTTGCTTTTGCTCGATAAGGGGCTGTGCTGCAATTAAAACATCTATGTAATCTACTGCTGCTGACTCAAATTCAATATTCTTTTCCCTTGGACTATATGGAGAAACAGCACGAAGTGTTTCAAGTAATTGTACTTTAGTTGCTCCTTGAGTATTTGTGCAGGTGGTGGCCATGGTGCCTCCCACACAATTATTGAGCTCTCTCCATTTGTAGGATGTGGTATGGCTAGTTAACCAATTCATTCCACTTATCAAAAGATATTATATTTGGAGTAACTACAGTTTGCTTTTGTTTACTAGATTTCTCGCTTTTATAATCAAAAGCCCAAGTGCCCTCAAAAATCGGCTGTATTGCCGGATGTTTAATAGTAAATGCATTAGGTTTAGTGTAACCATTCATAAAAACAGGTGGACTTAGAAATTCAATATCTTTTGGCGTGTCTATTTTAAGGTGCCAATTATTTTCACCTTCTACAAGACTAAGGCTTATAGGAACCTTCGCACCTGACTCATAGCTTCTTTTACGAGCCATTACTTCAAAATAAATAGTGCCTGATTATTTATTCGCCTTATAAGAATAATTACAAAAATGAAATCCATAACGCACAAAACTTAGGTCGAGACTGGGTATATCAGCGTAATACAAGTCTTACAGACCTTTTTACAGTTGGTGCATCTGTAGGAAGTACAGCAGGTTTATCCTGGCCAGATGGACGTCAAGCCATCATCACCTATGTCAATACACCTGGTCCT
>CAJHXG010000092.1_pt1 | contig 17708 bp, 16 predicted proteins | sample 9198481 | NCBI WGS metagenome assembly CAJHXG01 (sample SAMEA7708348, study PRJEB35096) | sediment metagenome | biome: marine neritic benthic zone biome [ENVO:01000025]; feature: sediment [ENVO:00002007]; material: shallow marine sediment [ENVO:03000034] sea grass bed [ENVO_01000059] ... | reverse complement strand
TTTAAGAAGTCTTTCACCAAGAATGTGATGAATTTTGGAATTAATGGTTGGCTTGGTAGTCACAATAACTTGTTTATCTTCAACATTTACATCTACGTCCTCTACTCCATTTATTTCTCTCAACTTCTTGGTAATGGTGTTTGCGCACCCATCACATCTAATGTTTTCTACTTGAAATTTATATTTCATTCTATTCCCCTAGTACTTGTATAAATTACATAAATTTGCAGGCTAATTATGTCTATTTTGGGTCGTTAGCGGACGTTTAGGCGTTGATGCCAAATTAATATACTTGAAGTATAAAATAACTAATGACGATATAACGCATCAATTTACCAACTGCGACAAAAATGACAAACAACCATAAACGGATACGCAAGACTCCAGCTAAAACGGTCAATGGATCACCAATAATTGGTACCCATGCAAAACAGAGAGAGAATAGGCCGTATTTCACAAAACGCTGCTCTGCTTGAACAAACTCCTCTTCAGAAATCTTTAGCCACTTTTTTATGATTTCCAAACTGGCCCAATAGCCCAAGGCATAATTTGTAAGTGAACCTAATACATTGCCGGTTGTAGCAATGGCTACTAATGCAATAGGTGATAACCCGCTTAACAATAAAGCACTTAATACAATTTCGGAGCTTAAAGGTAATATTGTCGCTGCTAAAAATGCAGCAATAAAAAGGCCGAAATAACCTAGTTCAGAAAAATATTCCATGAAATATTGAAACTTAACGTTTGTAGCATCTCAAGAATGCTTTAGTGTAAATTATAAACGCAATAAATGACCGCTATTGGCCGAAAGCAGGCATCAAAAAACTATTTGATACTGACAGCAATCGATTTGTGCTTTTATTTGGGATGGTCTTGCAATGTTTCCTGAGCACCATTGGAGTTGGAAAAGGAAGAATGCATTAATGATTTTATAAGCTAGCATCCATGCGAGGTCAAATCATATACAGAAACATTATCTGCCAAACAAGTTCCATCCCTAGTTTGCTAGTATTTACGCAGATGCTTTTTATATCGGCATGAGCATGAGGACCTTAAATGTACTGGGACAAGCGGCTTAAATTGTCCGCTAACGACCCAAAGCTGACATTAGTCAAATTGTAATATTTATGATTAGTGTTAAAGGAAAAGTCATTATATTGACGTTTGTACAACTCATCTTGATTTCTGACTTGTTGGTAATTGAATCCATAGATTAGCAGTTAAATTTGTGTGCACACTCTTACTTCTATTAGCTAAAGTTAGATAGTCATGCTTGGGTTATATTTTGGAGAAGTTCTTGTAGAATTTAAAGAAGAAAAATTAGTTCTTACTCTGAATGAACACAAACAACATATTGAAATTTGCAAAGATCAGCTGCCGTTATTTGTCGAGTATCTTACGGTCAACATAGAAGAAACTAGCGAAGAGAGGCAAATAGGGTTTCGCATCCCAATAAACCAACTCGATGCTGGTGCTCGTAGAAACATCAGCGTAACTATTGAGACTAATGAAGAACAAGTCAACGTCACATTGATCGACTTTAGCCTTACTGGCATGCTGGTTGAGGGGATACAAAAACTAACTCTGGATACAAATTCAGAAATTGTAGCCACCGTTTCGTTCATGGATGAAAGCGTATCAATTAGTGCAAAACTTGTGAGAATTTCTGGTGACCACAAATTTGCGCTTTACTTCCCAAGCTCATTGGTTGACGGAGAATTAGAGCCTGTAGATGAGCTAGTCCGCGTTTTTCGTCAACTAGAGTTCGCATGGTTGCGAAATAGAGTATCAAAGTGATGCACATTTAAATGATCCATATAGTTTATGTTAGTACCGTCGTGCAGCCTATGGGCGATGAGGAACTCAAGGATCTATTACGTTTATGTAGAGACTGTAATGAGCGTAATCAAATTACAGGAATGATGCTTTATAAGAATGGCCATTTTATGCAAGTGATTGAAGGGGATAAAGCTCCTGTAACTCAGTTAATGGATAATATTCTAAGAGACCTCAGACATCATAATATAGATATTATGAGACGTGAAAATATACCTAGTCGTGATTTCCCAGATTGGACAATGGGATTTCAAAATATAAGTGCATCTGATCGTTTTAAGATTCCAGGTTTTACCAATATACTGGAAAGTGACTTTAATACTGAATCTTTCTCAGAAGATACATCACAAGCACATCAGCTACTTCTTGCCTTCAAAGAATTTTCGGATTCTCATATTTTAATGTAAATGTGCCAAATCCATGAACAGATTAATTATTGAATGACCGCTATTGGCCGAAAGCGGTATAATTTTTTGATATAAATTATGAAAGCGATTTGGAATAATAAAGTTATTGCTGAGAGTGATGAGACAATAGTAATTGATACTTTCTACTATTTTCCTCCTGACTCGGTTAACTATGAATTTTTGGAAAAAAGTAATAAACGCACTACATGTCATTGGAAAGGGCAAGCGAGCTATTACACTATTAATGTAGACGGAAAAGAAAACGAAGATGCTGCCTGGTATTACCCAGAAGCAAAAGACGAAGCAAAGAATTTCGAAAATTATATTGCCTTCTGGTGTGGTGTCGAAGTAATTGAATAATCATATTACGCCAAATTAAATAATCAAATGTTGAGTGACCGCTAACGACCCAAAGCGGACATTCATATACTAATTAAACAATATCGTTAGACAGTACTAAGTTCACTTTCAGCCTCAAGCCAATCATGCTCTTCAAAACCTAGAGCAAACCCGCGTTGCTCTGCTTTGTAATAAGCCGCTTCAGCAATCATATCTTTAGTAATGATTGGTTTTGATGTTTTTAGCTTAATGGTCTTTTTTTTCTGGGTAACTTTTACCTCATCATCAGATTGAGGAATTTTATTAGTTCTAGACATTACATTAGTCCCTCCAAAATGTTTACGTTAAAGCATTTATTTTTGTGCATCTTTACCCGGCCTAACATCATCATTATGTTTATTAGATGGTTCGATAAATACAGCGGGTCGGTCATGCGTGTTTCCAAAATAATCACTTTTTCTTTGATCAAAAGTTGTTTTCCTTATACTTTCTGTAAAAGGTTCATCTAAAGTATTAGCTGTGTAATATTTAGTCATATTGAGCACCTCAACTTAATTCGTCATGTTGTTTGCTTATTTTAAGCTCTAGCTGCGAATGTTTGATTTACGAATTCCTTTGTGAATAATCCAGTTACAAGTTGCAAAAACTCTATGTCACATTCCGCGTTCGCTGCATGAATAATGTCTTTGAAGTCAGGGTTCTCGGATTTACTTTGTTCGTAAAAATCATGTAAAGATTCTTTTGCATTGGGCAGTAATTGCTGAGCAGTTTCTTTGCTTGATTTCTCGTCCAAGGTTTTGTTCTGTTTATCCAGGTTTTGTGCAAGTCCTGTTACTAATAAATTGTCAATTAGCGTTTGGTCTAGGCCAGGATGTGATATAGCCTCTGCACAAGCGAGTGCAGCAGTAGCAGTGTTACGAGTGTAAGCGATAGATGTATAACCCTTGGGCGTAAAAGAATCTTTAGGGCTACTTTTCGTGCGTTGTTTGAATGGAGTCCATTGTAAATTTTTAAGATTAAATGTCATGGTTGCATCCTCTATGCTTCTAAGTACGGATGCGTTGAATCGATCCCGAAGCAAAAGGGGCGATCAGCGCTTTAGCAGTATTTGAGTTCGCCCTGCAAGTTGTTGTTTAAATCGGCGACATAAAAAAACCCGCTCTAGCACAAACTAGAACGGGTTTATTAAATCCTTCTCGCTTTAGCAGTACTTGTTTTGCGCCCGCAAGCTGTAACTCAAATTGGCGCTATCAATAAATATAATATACCCATTATTTTTTGTCAAATTATTTAAACCGTGATTTGTAACAAAATTTGTTAAAGGGACATAGCCATTATTGGTTTCGATATGGACACTCGGCATGTTGAAGGCATACTAATGAGTAGCAATAATCCTAATGAGTATTATCTAGGATACAATTCAAGCGGTGCGGTTACATTTTCCATAGTAGAAAAAGAATGAGGGCGTGAGAAGGAGGAAAAGTAAAATGAACGACCGCTATTGGCCGAAAACGGACATTCAAGGCAGTACAATTTCACCTAAATGAATAACTATAGTTTTTATTACTTAATTAAAACAATCTGTTGATGACTATTTCAGAACCCTCTAATTTCTTTAGCATCTACTTAATTAAGGTGGACATGAAGATATTCGGGCACTTTTCAGACTATATACTAGAGAATGGTCCTGAAACTTATACTTCATTTAGCCATAACGTGAAAATGGCTTTAAAAGTTGCGCTACTCTTATGTTACACACGCCCGTTTATAGAAAATCAAAGTTTAATGATCCATAAATTGCTCATTAAAGATTTTAATGATGAAGAAATAATCTTACATAAAGAAATAATCGATATGCGGAAAAAGCATTTGGGTTTAAATAATTTACCTGTGCCCGACATTAAAAGCATAGAGTCTAAAGTGTTTCATATTTCAATACCAAAAAACGATTCAACACCTTTGCAATATAAATTAGTTGAATCTTTAAAAAATATGGCAGATAAAATAAATGATGCTGCAATAAAAATAGTAGAAACTCCTGATTTTGAACATAAATTTTGTTTTAGAGGTGTTGACTTACAAAGATAAGTAATCTGAATCTATTCTCATCTAGTCGGCATTTTAGAATAAGCAACTAAGAGATATTATTCCTGAAATTCACAAAAGTTATTATCTTTATTTTTCTATAATGTTGTCCGTTTTGTACTAATCCTTTTGATGATACTCTGTAAAAATAACAGTTTATTTAATGACCGCTATTGGCCTTAAGCGGACATTAGCAAGATGATAGGATGAACCTTAACTCTGTAGCAAGATTGTGGAACTTGCTTCTTTAGTAGATATGACTTCTAAACCGTCTAATAATAAATGAAGATTGTGTCTGAATTATCACAACTGAATAATCAATATCCACTATGCCAAGAATAAAATCAGCTTGGGTTATTAAAATAAAGTATCAAAATACCGTTTTTAATCTGTGGAGATTTTAGAGATATAAATTTTAAATCAAATCAATTCTGATCCATAAAATATTCCACTCAATAAATAGTGTTTCTGCTAACTAATTAGCTTACGTAGTTTTTTTCGAGCTACAAGCTTTTTTTTGAAAAATTTTACATTACGTAATAAATATTCACTAGTTTTTGTTGCTGGCTCGATCTAAGATTCTTTGACTGTGGGCTAGTTTCCAAGCTCATTAATAATGAAAATAATAACTTTAATGAGACTTGATGAAACCCATACTTCCAATTTATGACAAAAGGTCTCTTGAATCTTGGGTTAATGCTTGCGAGCTGAGATCTAGCCATGAGGAAATTTCACATGCATTACGAAACGGTATTGAGGTCATCTTACTTACAGGTAAAAGTCAAAGTGGCAAGAGTAGTCTGTTACGTACTGTTGCTAAGGAGATTCCAGCTAACCGACGTTTGATATTTCTTAAAGGAAAAGGATTAACGTTTCCAAAAAAATTAAACGAGTCTGAAGATAAGCTAAATTTAAAAGAAGACCACCATAATTATGTTTTTGATTTCAATTCATTTGCAGATTTCATTATTGGCTCGACTATATCCCATGACAAACTTACAGTAGTGATCGATGATGCACACCATATTTCTATTAAAAAACTTACTAAACTATTTGATATAAATACGAAAGTATTTCAAGAAACACTGTCTATACAGTTTTTGATGACTGGATTACCAACTTTTGAAAAAAAAATACGAGCTATAGAGAGACTAACTGACCAAAATTTTATACACACTTCTATCGATAAGCAGAACATTAAGGCAAGCACCCCTTATACTGAAGTCAAAGAATTTAGTATCAGCTCGCAAAAAAATGAAATTCAATTAAATAGGCATTCATCAAATAAAATAACTTCATTAGTTAATAATAAAAGATCACAAGCTTTATATGAGTTGTTTGGGTGGTCCGCAACACTCGGAAAAAAGTATATTTTTTCTAAGGTTACAAAAATTAATGTAAATCGAGTAATCGATTATATACAACGATATTTTTATCAAGCATATAATACCTTAATAAATGCAAAATACTCTTTACTAAAGATCCAGATTCACTTAGATAGTTATAACTCAATAATTAAATCTACTATTAAAATATTAATGAGAGATATTGGCTTTACTGCTAATGACTTTATTACGAAAATTTATAATAAAACTGCAAACGTAATAAATGTATTCATTTGTAAATTAGACGTATCTATAAATATGTCGAAAAAATTAGTTTCAATATTACAAAAAGAAGCTGGACAGACTGATAAGAACTATACCTCTATTAAGAACTTACCTGGTTGGGACTATAAAACAGTAGCCATATCAATTATTACTGTTGCAACTCTAGTTCTTTCTTATTATATGCAACCTACAAATCATGGAGCTGCGAGCAATTTAGCTCCTATGGTTTCAAAAAATAAACTCGGCAATATTTCTTCTGTAAATCTAAAGGATATTAGCCAAATCAGTAATATCATGCCGAGTTTAATTACTAATTATTCTGATACAACACTGAACACTATCATTGATAAAATAATCAGTAATACTACTTTAAACTATGTTGAATCAATAATTGAAACTGTTGAGATTACTGACAATCCTGAAATTGCTGAGAAGATTGCAGTAGAACAAGCGACGCCCTCGAGCCAAGAAACGGAAATAAGTAAGTTATTAAAATTAGCCGCAGAGCAGTTTGAAGCTAGGCAACTAACGACACCTGCTGGAAATAATGCCTATGAGACTTATCAATTTATATTATTTACAAACCCAAGAAACGAGGACGCACAAAAAGGAATAGAAAAAATACATGATAGATATGTTGGTTGGGCGAATTATAATTTACAAAATAATAATAACGCACGAGCGAAATACTACATCAGTAAAGCTCTAGAAATTGAACCTGATAATCAAACTACATATCATGCATTGAATGCACTTAATCAAACGCAGGAGAATCTAGTTGATGATATTGATCTTTTACTAATTACAGAAAGTGATAATCCTGAACTACAAGAAAAATTAAATAAAGCTTATGTAGTAATGCAGAAAATAAATATAGACTTAGAAATAAATAGACGTACTTATAGTTTATACCAGGATGCTCAGCTTATTTACCAACAAATATTAAAGAAATATCCTCAAACGGTTGCTGCAAAAGCAGGCTTAAAAATAATTAATAGTTATTATCTTGATTGGGCAGCGTTAGAGCTAAATATTCGAAATTTCAATACTGCTTTATTCCTATATGAGCAAGCTTTATCTATTCAGCCTAATAATTCTGATGTTGTGCAAAGGATAAAAGAAATTAAGAATAGTCACTTAAAAGGATAGTGATATTCGAGTATTTGCCTTAAAAAATGATTTCTGATTCAACTCGATTATTAGCAGGGCAGTCTGTTTTGATGGTCATTCTAAATACACTGTGGAATGTCCGCTATTGGCCGAAAGCGGACATAAACTAACTGTTTATTTTGCGATGAATAAAATATTAATACTCATTAATCTATTAGCAATCTTGCTTTTATTTGTATCAGTCTTTTGGATTTACACCTCCCATACAGAATTTTCGGAAACAAAAAATGACGCGCTTCAAAAACAAGTAATTGCTGAAATAAACAATCAGAAAGACATAGAACTGCTTAGAGAATCACATCTAAATCAGCTATCCAATTTTTTAAGCAGTAGTGATGAACACTATAAAGAAGCAAGCGTTATTGCCTATATATTACTAGTTATAGCTGGTTTGCTTATCCTTAATCTGATACTTATTCTTAATAAAAACTCGAAATTATGAATGCCCGTTATTGGCCGAAAGCGGACATTAAAAAAATAAAAAATTTTAAAAAAAAATATTGAGGGAGACCCATCAAACTAAATTTAATAGACCTCGACCGGACGCACACCCGCCCTTTTAAATAGACACAAGCCTTAGCCAAAAACTCGATTTTGCTGGTTACGGTTAGGCAGCAAAAGCACCCACCGTTATTAGCCTAAGCCTCCGAGCTAACTGCTAGTACAACTGCCAGTAAAATCGGGATTTCATAGTTGTGAACAGCACAAAAATCTGTATGTGATTGATTGTATTGGTGGGCCCGGTAGGACTCGAACCTACGACCAATGGATTATGAGTCCACGGCTCTAACCAACTGAGCTACAGGCCCCAAAAGTGTAACAATTAGGAAAGGGAATTTTACTCTATTCCCTATTTGATTTCCCTTATTCTATTTCTAGAAAACTACGCAACTGTTCTGAGCGACTAGGGTGTCGAAGTTTACGTAGAGCTTTAGCTTCAATTTGACGAATGCGTTCACGCGTTACGTCAAACTGTTTTCCTACTTCTTCCAATGTGTGGTCGGTATTCATATCGATACCAAAACGCATACGAAGTACTTTTGCTTCACGTGGAGTAAGTGAGGCTAGAATTTCACGTGTCGCTTCACCTAAACCTTCAAAGGCAGCCGAATCAACTGGTGACTCGATAGTAGCATCTTCAATGAAGTCACCAAGATGTGAGTCTTCGTCATCACCAATTGGAGTTTCCATAGAGATAGGTTCTTTGGCAATCTTCAGGACTTTGCGGACTTTGTCTTCAGGCATTTCCATGCGTTCCGCTAATTCTTCAGGTGTTGCTTCACGTCCCATCTCTTGTAACATTTGACGAGAAATTCGATTGAGTTTGTTTATAGTCTCAATCATATGCACTGGAATTCGAATCGTACGTGCTTGGTCAGCAATGGAACGTGTAATCGCTTGTCTAATCCACCAGGTAGCATAAGTAGAAAATTTGTAACCACGACGATATTCAAATTTATCTACCGCCTTCATTAAGCCAATATTGCCTTCTTGAATTAAGTCTAAGAATTGCAAGCCACGATTGGTGTATTTCTTAGCGATTGAAATAACCAAACGTAAATTTGCTTCAACCATTTCTTTTTTAGCACGTCTTGCCTTTGCTTCGCCAATCGACATGCGACGGTTAATGTCTTTTATTTCACCTACTGTAAGGCCTATTTCACCTTCAATAAGCAATAGCTTTTCTTGTTCTTTTTGAATTTCAGCTTTGAGTTCGGAAAGTGCATTTGAATATTTTGCCTTAGACTTAGTATGCCCATCTACCCATTTAATATTGGTTTCACTTCCAGAAAAGGTCTCAATGAATTTATTACGTGGCATCTTTGCGTCATGTACACAAACTTGCATAATACTACGTTCATGTGAACGAATGCGGTTCATCATTTTGCGAACATCTTCGGTAAGTATATCTACGATCTTTGGTACTAATTTAACTATCGTAAATTCTTCGGCAAGCTTTTCTCGTGCTTTAGCGAGTTTTTTCTCATCACTTACAACAGTTGTATTTGAAAGCTTTTTAAATAGTTTTTCTAAGCCTTTAAAGAATGCGCGTGCTTCTTCTGGGTCTGGCCCGGTATCAATTTCTTCTTCTTCTTCGTCACCAGTCTGATTTTTTTCTCTTTCTGCTTGTTGTTGTGCAGCAGGTGGTGGGATGGCATCGGTGTCTTCATCTGGGTCAACAAAGCCGGTAATCAAGTCAGTAAGTCGAAGCTCTTCGGTTTCAACTTTGTTGTACATGAATAATAATTTTTCAATGGTCGCTGGGTAGTGACCAATCGCGAAAAGAACTTGACGCAAACCATCTTCAATACGTTTGGCAATTTTAATTTCGCCTTCACGTGTTAATAGGTTCACAATACCCATCTCACGCATATACATACGCACAGGATCTGTTGTACGACCAAATTCACTATCAACAGTTGCAAGTGCAGCAGCGGCTTCTTCTTCTACATCATCATCCGTTGCAGCGCTGTCCGAAAGGATTAAGCTATCTGCATCAGGTGCTTGCTCATGGACCTTAATACCCATGTCGTTAATCATGCTAACGATGTCTTCTATTTGTTCAGGGTCAACAATTCCGCTAGGCAGGTGATCATTTACTTCGGCATAGGTGAGATAGCCTTGCTCTTTGCCTTTGGCGATTAATTGTTTAATGCTGGATTGTTGATCTTCGTCCATTTTGTACCAAACTCAGATTTGAGGGATTGCTGGGTGAACCGGCAAGTCTATCAGAAAAGACTGATATAGGTAGTACTTATGATGCATTCTGGTGCAGTAAGTTCTTGAATTCTTGCCGTTCATCCTCGGTAAGTCCATCAGTGCTTTGTTTATCAATGAGTTCCTGAACGCGTGAGCTCTGGGCCTTACGTTCTATCCAGCTTAGAGCATCTTCCAAGGCTTGTTTTGGCTCGGCTAATTCAGGTGGTTTCCAGGACATCAGCTTCTGAATTTGTTGCTCTTCTGGTTGATTTCGAAAGCGCTCTATCAGTGCGGCATGAGTTAGGGCAGGTTCTTGTTTCCAAGTTTTTAAAATTTTAATTAGTAATGGCACACCTGAAAGCTCGCAGTTTTCTAGATGTGAAATTGATTCAACCTCTAGAGCTAATGATGGTTGGCATAGCAGTGCAGCAACGGCTAAACGAACTGGAGTGGCTTTATTGTTTGATGAAAATCTAGAATTTTTAGGTTTTGTAGTAGTAACACCATATTGAATCGGTGCGCCGACTTTTTTCTCTAGCTCTTCAAAAACTAATTTTTTAAATACACCATTAGGAAATTTTTCTAATAGTGGCTTAGCTATTTGTGCTAACCTTGCTTTGCCTGAAGAAGTTCTAATATCTATATCTTCGCTTAATTTTAAAAAAATAAAATTAGATAAAGAATCGCCCTCAGCAACATATTGTAAAAATATTTCTTTGCCGCGACTACGAATTAGGCTATCAGGGTCTTCACCTTGTGGTAAGAATAAAAATTTAGCTTCCAGACCATCTTTAAATAATGGAATAGTTTGTTGTGCTGCACGCCATGCAGCTTCTTTACCTGCGCGATCTCCATCGAAACAAAAAACGATTTCCTGTGTGCAACGATATAATTGTAGGATGTGTTGAGAGGTGGTGGCGGTTCCAAGTGTAGCAACAACATTCTCTATGCCGTGTTGCGCCAGTGCGATTACATCCATATAACCTTCAACGACAATCAAGGATTTTACTGCGTTACTGGATTTACGAGCTTCATATAGACCGTAAAGCGTATCGCTTTTATGAAATACAGGAGTTTCAGGCGAATTTAAATATTTGGGAACTGCATCGTCTAATATTCTGCCACCAAATCCGATGACGCGACCGCGACGATCTTTGATTGGAAATACAATTCGATTTCGAAAACGATCATACAAACTGCCTTTATCGTTTTTTTTGATCAATCCAATTTCCATGAGTTGCTCTTGAGTAGCAGCACAATCAAATTGTTTAAGTAAATTCTCAAATCCATCTGCGGCATAACCTAAACCATATTTAGCTGCTATCTCGCCACTTACTCCACGATTTTTTAAATAATTAATCGCGTGTTGTGTATGACGCAGGTTTTTCTGAAAATATACGTTAGCTTGTTCTAATAGAATGTATAAACATTGGTGGTCATTTTTTATATAGTTTGTCTCATCTTGTGGAATCTCAAGCCCATGTTGTTGTGCTAAAACTTCAACAGCCTCTACGAAATCAAGGCGTTCATATTCCATTAAAAAGCCCAGTGCTGTGCCATGTGCACCGCAGCCAAAACAATGGTAAAACTGTTTTTCAGGACTTACCGTAAAAGATGCTGTTTTTTCATTATGAAATGGGCAGCATGCAGCATATTCTTTGCCTTTCTTTTTTAAAGAAACGTGGTTATCAATAAGCTCCACAATATCGGTGCGAGTAACAACTTCATCGATGAAGGTTTGTGGAATTCTCGAAGACATAATGAGTTAGGATTTTTTGGTCTAGATTAACGAATACTATTCAATGCTGAAATGATGAACCTTTCGTAACAAAACATAAAGCCTGTAGTGAGCAGTAGATTTCATTACATTTTTTCAGGTTAATTACTATTCATTTAACCTATCATTGAAGGTAGTCATATAACAACATAAATTGCCAGTGCTTCTGATGAGTTAGCTATGTATAAAGAAAAGAATACTAATCGTTATTGCTGACGTATGACTTCTTGAATGTATTTTATTTGAATAGGGTAAGGTGTATTTTTTTTCAGCGTGGCAGAAAGGTTTTCAATGTTTTGAAGTGCTTCATCGCGCGTGCTATAGATGCCATGCACAAGAACGAACCAATTTTTATTTGCAGCAGATTTTTTATAATAAGCTGTATCTTCTTTTAGAGAATTCTTTTTTGCAAAGTCGAGCAAATTATTTTCATTAGGTGAAGCCACAATTTGAATGGTGTAAGCATTAGGATCTTGTTTTAGTATCCAGTCAGATGAGTATGATGCTTTATTTGCATTTTCTGATTTGCTTTCTTTGTTAACAGTTACTGGCTTAGCGGTTGCTTGCTTATCTTCTGGCGTAGTTTTAGGGCTAGTTCTGATGTCTTGCAGAGGGCCTAATACCAAAGGAGCTACATAAGGTTTTGATATAGGTTTTTTATCAGCTGCAGAAATAGGGCTAGTCTGTTTTTCTTTAGTGACTATTTTTTCTTGGCTAGATGTAGATGTATTTTTGGGCTTTTCATGCTCTATATTTTCTTGTTCTACTCTAGGTTTGCTTAATTCTAGTGGTACAGATTTATCGGGTTTATTTGAGTTATTTGATAAGTAGGCAAATATTGCCACTAGTCCAATGAGTCCAGCCAAAATTAAACTAAGACGCATGCTTGGGCTAGATTTAAGTTTGTTAGTTGTGTTTACATGAGTAGGGTTTTCTTCACATAGTTTTGAAATTTCTTCTCTAGCTAATTTATTGATGAGTTTAGGTAAACCTTTTGATTTTGTATAAAGTTCAGTTATTTTCTCAGAATTTAATAGAACTTCGTTACCGGCTCCAGCTTTACTCATACGATACTGAACGTATGCTTCGCATTGGCTTGCATCAAATGATCGCACATTTATTTGATAGATTTGTGTAGCTGCAGGGTTAGTTTGTTCAAGTTCCGCAAGTTGGGTTTGTAATGCCGGTTCTGATGCGAGTACTAAGCCCATTGCATGAGTCGACTGCAATCCTACATGGTGCTTAAGCTTTAATAGTTCGTCGAGCACATTACTTTGTAACCTATGTGCATCATCGATAATTAGTACTGGCTGCTTATTGTCTTCTATATACCTTTTTATGTGCTCATTCGTGCTTAGATGTTCATCACCATTAGTATCCTGCTGCTCAACATCTTCTTCAATGCTTTGAGGTAAACGCCAACGTTCTTTTATTCTTTGCTCAATCTCAGCAAAAGTAATATTAGCTTTTGCGCGTAGAGTGCAGAAGTTGAACTGTTGGTATCCTCTGCGAAGAAGCATACGCAGATGGGTAGTTTTACCAATACCCGCCTCTCCAAGTAACACTATCGTCGAATTCTGATTTAATAAGTAGTCCATCAATACATTCATGGACATTTCAAGTTGTTTGTCTGTGAAAAGAAAAGGGTCACGTGCATGATCGATGAACGGATTTTGATCCAAGCCTAATTTTTCTAGGCACTCTATTGATATAAAATCCATACCCATATTACCAATAGCCTGTACGTTATATCGTTTTTCAGATGGTTTTTGCATTGAAAATACGTTCGTGTTCTGCAATTGCGTACCGGTCTGTCATGCCTGCGATATAGTCAGCAACAATTCTCGCTTTGCCTTTTTCGCCTTTTTGTTCTAGCGCAGTAGATGCATACCCTTGGTATTCTTCGGGCATTAACTTGGTGTCATTATAAAATGATGTGTATAAATCTAATATAATTTTTTTTGCTTTTTGACTCATACGATGGACTTTGTAATGCTGATATAAACACTTATTTAAGAATGCCTTAAGTTCAAAATTTTTTAAACGCATAGCCTCGCTAAATAGGATCATTGGTTTGGTTTCGGCACGTACGTCTTCAATGGTGCTAGGGTTCATTTGTTTAATTTCTTTAGTGCTTTGAGATATCAAATCTGTAACTAGTTCGTTAATTATACTTCGAATACACTCATATATTTTGCGCCTTTCACTTAGCTTAGGATATATGGTACTAACATGTTCGAATTTTTCAGCAAACAGCTCTACATTATTAAGTTGCTTTATGTTGATTAAGCCCGAACGTAAACCATCGTCTAAATCATGGTTATTATATGCAATCTGATCCGCAATATTAGCTAATTGTGCTTCGAGATTGGGTTGTTTGCGTTGTATAAAGCGCTGGCCTAGTTCACCTAGCTGCTCAGCGTTCTTGCGTGAACAATGCTTAAGGATTCCTTCTCTTGTTTCGAACATCAAATTCAAGCCTGAGAATTCTGGATATTTGAGTTCAAGCTTATCAACTATACGTAAGGACTGCAGATTATGTTCAAACCCCCCATGATGTTGCATGCAATCATTGAGCGCATCCTGGCCAGCATGACCAAATGGTGTATGTCCAAGATCATGTGCCAAAGAAATGGCCTCGCATAAATCTTCGTTAAGATTTAATGCGCGCGCAAGGGCGCGTGCAATTTGTGCAACTTCAATAGAATGTGTTAACCGAGTACGAAATAAGTCACCTTCATGGTTAACAAAAACTTGAGTTTTATACTCTAATCTACGGAAAGCAGTGCTGTGGATAATGCGTTCACGATCACGTTGATATTCAGAACGATATTCTGCACTTGTTTCAGGATATAGTCTTCCATTGCTTTGCTTTTCATGCGCAGCGTAAGTGGCTAAATTTCCATTAGAAACGTTTTGCTGATTATTTGTCGCTGAGGACATCTTTATTGGGCTATTTGTCACAGTACTCGAGTAAAGTTTCTTCTAATAAATTGTCATTAAAATTTGCAGTTAAATTCGCTTCACCAATTTTATTTAGTAACACTAAATATAACTTTCCGTCACGTACTTTTTTGTCAACGGACATAAGCTGAAGAAATTCCTCAACATTCATGTTTTCAGGAACTTGTGTAGGCAAATTTGCGCCTTTTATTAGTGTCTCAATTCGAGAGTAATCCTGTTCGGTTAGCCAGCCTTGTTTTATCGATAAGCGAGCTGCCATTAACATTCCACACGCTACTGCTTCACCATGTAACCAGTTTCCGTACCCTGTTCCGGTTTCAATTGCATGTCCAAAAGTATGTCCGTAGTTTAATAGTGCCCGTTTACCAGATTGTTCTAACTCATCCTCAGCAACTATTTGTGCTTTATTCTTACAAGAACGATGTACTGCATAAGAAAGCGATTCGGGGTCTCTATCGATCAGTTTTTGAATATTTTTTTCTAGCCATATAAATAAATCTATATCTTTTATCAAACCGTATTTAATAATTTCTGCGATGCCTGCACACAGTTCGTGATCATCCAATGTACCAAGTGTACTAAGATCCGCAATCACACATCTGGGTTGATAAAAACAACCGATCATGTTTTTACCAAGTGCATGATTAACACCCGTTTTGCCACCTACAGAGGAATCAACTTGTGCCAATAAGGTGGTGGGAACTTGAATAAAATGCACACCACGTTGGTATGTTGCGGCTGCAAAGCCGGTGATATCACCAATAACACCTCCACCTAATGCTATTAAAGTGGTATTGCGATCGCAATGTTTTTCTAGCAACGAACTATAAACGGCTTCCATAGTAGCTATATTTTTAAATTGTTCACCATCAGGTAAGATTTTGTAATCGCATTGTAATTTTTTACAGCTATCAAGCACTTTATCAAGATATAAAGGAGCAACTTTTTCGTTACTTACTATGAAAATATTTTCGCCTGCAATGTGGTCTAGAAAATATTGCGGTTGCGAGAGTAAATTTTCACCAATGTATATTGGATAACTGCGTTTACCAAGTTGTACGTCAAAAGTTTTCATTCTTTTAATAGCACGTTAATATAAATTGCTTTTAGTTTTTTAAGATTTTTAAAATTTGGTCAGCCGACCAGTTAACAGTATGCCGATTAGTATTAATTGTGTAATGTGCTACAGATTCATATAAGGGTGTTCGTTGTTTTAATAAATAACTAATTGTTTCGCGTTTGTCGGATGTATTTAGTAGTGGTCTTGAATGTTCATTTTTCGCTCTATTCAATATCGTCTCAATCGAGGCTTTTAAGTAAAATACTGTGCCTGACATTGCTAATAGTTCGCGAGTTTTTTTTGATAAAATTGCGCCACCACCGGTAGCCAACACTATGGGTTCTAATTTGCAAAGGTCTTTTAAAATTTTTTCTTCACGATTACGGAAGCCTTCTTCACCTTCATATTCAAAAATTGTAGCAATATCTACCCCTGTTTTTTTTACAATCTCTTGATCACTGTCATAAAAATCAATAGCTAGCTTTTTAGCTAAACGTTTGCCTACAGTGGATTTACCAACACCCATCGCACCAATAAGGATGATATTTTGTGTATCCACCATTACCTGTACATTTTTTGGTTGAAAGTTGTTTGCGATTGCTGTCTATACTAAGTAAGAGTATAGACCAAAATGAAAAAACCCTCTCTATGTATAGAGAGGGTTTATAAACTTAAGAGCTATAAGTTAGCGAACTAGCTTTAATTGTTCGCTGATAATTTTAGGCGTGATGAATACCAATAGTTCTGATTTGTTATCTACAACTGAGCTGTTTCTAAATAAAACTCCTACAAAAGGCAAATCGGAGAAGAAGGGCACACGGCTAATTGAGTTAGAGGTATCTTGTTGATAAACACCGCCTAACACTATAGTTTGTCCATTATCAACCAATACATCGGTTTCAACTTCGTTAGTATCAATAGATGGAATAGTGCCGCCAAATCCTGAAGGCACTAATTGACCAATAGAATCATTAGTGACTAGGAGTTTCATCGATACTCGATCGTCAGGAGTTATCTGTGGCGTAACCTCAAGGGATAAAACCGCTTTCTTAAATTCAACATCGGTTGCACCACTTGATGTTGCTGATTGGAATGGAATTTCTGTACCTTGTTCTATGCGCGCTGTGGTTTGGTTGGAGGCAATTACTCTTGGTGTAGAAATTACTTCTGCACGACTTTCCGCTTGTGCGGCAGAAAGTTCAAGATCTAATAATAACCCTAGTGGTAACTTTGCTAAGGCTAAACCAATACTACCTGTTGCTGCAGCCGCAGGTAGATCTACGTTTAAACGATCACTCAATGTAATAGGGTTTCCATTGAGGGCGTCATCGGTGCCTTCAAGGTTACCGGCAATGGCATCAAAGTCGTCGTCACCAGTACCAGCACCGAAATTCGCATCTCTATTAGAAATGCCAAAGCGTACACCAAGTGCTTTACTAAAATCATCATTCGCTACTACGATGCGTGATTCAATTAATACCTGTTTGACTGGTACGTCGAGCCTTTCTACTAAGCGCCTAATCTCATTCAACTTGAGCGCAGTGTCTTGTACTAGAAGGTTATTGGTGCGTTCATCAACTGTGACATTGCCTCGTTCAGACAATAACGTGTTATCGGATGATTTTAATAGTGCAGCAAGATCGCTAGCGCGGGCATAGTTAACTTGTATAAATTCAGAGCGTAACGGTGCTAATTCTTGCACCTGTTGTTGTGCTTCAAGTTCTAATTTCTCACGTGCTGCAATTTCTTCACTAGGCGCA
>CAJHXG010000112.1_pt1 | contig 17959 bp, 19 predicted proteins | sample 9198481 | NCBI WGS metagenome assembly CAJHXG01 (sample SAMEA7708348, study PRJEB35096) | sediment metagenome | biome: marine neritic benthic zone biome [ENVO:01000025]; feature: sediment [ENVO:00002007]; material: shallow marine sediment [ENVO:03000034] sea grass bed [ENVO_01000059] ... | reverse complement strand
CAAGACGTATCATCTATCTAGAAATGGGCGCTGTTTTTTTCATAGAATAATAACAATAATTAGTTAGGGCCAATTATATGCTTACTGGATTAGTTACTTTACCTTGGTGGGGCTATATTGTAGTCACACTCGTTCTTACTCACATCACTATTGCTGCGGTTACCTTATACTTACATCGTTGCCAAGCACATTGCGCGCTAAATCTACATCCCATCGTTTCACATTTCTTTCGTTTTTGGTTGTGGACCACTACTGGCATGATCACTAAGGAGTGGGTTGCAATTCATCGTAAGCATCATGCGAAAACAGAAACCGAAGAAGATCCGCATAGCCCTCACACTAAAGGGATTGCAAAAGTTTTTTGGCAAGGCGCAGAACTGTACCAAGAAGAAGCAAAAAATTTAGAGACATTAGAAATGTATGGACATGGAACCCCTAATGACTGGCTTGAGAGAAACTTATATGCCCGTTATAGCTTTATCGGGCTTACAACTAGTTTTATTGTAAATTTTGTTTTATTCGGTGTTATTGGCATCACTATCTGGGCGGTGCAAATGATGTGGATACCATTGAATGCTGCTGGAATTATTAACGGTATCGGCCATTATTGGGGCTATAGGAATTTTGAAACCGAAGATGGCTCAACCAATATTACTTTTCTTGGTTTTATTATTGGCGGTGAAGAATTACATAACAATCATCATGCGTATCCAAGCTCAGCAAAATTTTCCAGCAAATGGTGGGAGTTTGATATTGGGTGGTTTTATATCCAACTGCTTAGTTTATTTGGTTTAGTAAAAGTACGCAGACGTGCGCCTCAACCAACTCGTCAATTAAATAAAGACATTATTGATTTAGAAACTGCTAAAGCCATAGTTACTAGCAAATTACATGTTATGGCAGAGTATGCTCATCAAGTGATCTTGCCAACTTTCCATGCTGAGTTACCAAAATTTGAAGAACGCTATAAAAAATTGGTTAGCCAAATGCGTACAGCCTTAGTGCGTGAAGATAGTCGTATGAAACCATTGCACCGTGAACATTTGCAAGAACTATTACATAACAGTGAAGCGTTGCATACAGTGTATGAAATGCGTCGCAAGCTACAAGATCTTTGGAACGAAACTCATGCAAGCCATGAGCGCATGATTCAAGCCATTATTGAATGGTGTAAAGAAGCCGAAGCGACAGGAATTAAAGTTTTAGAGGATTTCGCACAAAGCCTGCGTGGTTACGCATTGCAACCAGCAGTTTAAAGATTTAATGTATTACTATCGCAAAGATAGCCGAGAAGAAGTTAACAACTAAAGAGTAGGTTTTAGCTATTTGATCTTCGCTTCTTTGTACATGACATGCTTACGTACAACTGGATCAAATTTTTTCATCTCCAGCTTTTCAGTCATGGTGCGTTTGTTTTTACTAGTGGTGTAGTAATGACCTGTACCGGCACTCGATACTAATTTAATTTTTTCACGAACTGATTTAGCCATGGGGTTACACCTTAATTCCACGTTTGCGGACGTCGGTAAGAACTTCGTCAATACCTTTCTTATCAATGATGCGCATACCTTTAGTTGAAAGACGAAGTTTCACCCATTTATTTTCACTCTCCACCCAGAAGCGGTGAGTTTGAATATTAGGCATAAAACGACGGCGTGTTTTATTATGGGCATGGGATACGTTATTACCTGCTTTAGGTCGTTTTCCAGTAACCTGACATACTCGAGACATGTTTAATAGATTCTTTCAAATAGGGCGCGTGAAGATAACAGAATCGCCAAAACGGCACAAGCAAAGCCCTCCTATATAACCCATTTTAGGACATTAATTGCCATACATACTAAATAAGCGATACATTTAAGCAATGGACACAATTTTTCTACGTGATTTAGAAATTAACGCAACCATTGGTATCTTTGAGTGGGAGAAGCGCATCAAACAAAAGGTGCGTATTGACCTTGAGATGACCACGGATATCGCCAAGGCCGCAGCTAGTGACGCTATTGAGGACACCTTGGACTATAAAGCCATATCCAAGCGAATCATCCAGTTTGTCGAAGACAGTCGATATGAGTTGATTGAAACCCTCATCGAGAAGGTAAGCGAAATACTACTTAATGAATTTAATATTCCCTGGGTGCGGCTCACCATTAGTAAGCCAGGAGCAGTTCGCGGCTCACGCGATGTAGGCATCACCATCGAGCGTGGCGAGCGCACTGACTGATGGCACGCGTGTATGTAAGTATCGGTAGCAACATCGATAAAGAAAAGAATATCCCTTCATCTGTAAAAGTGCTGCAAGAGCATTTTGGTGATCTCGATATTTCCAATGTATACGAAACCAAAGCAGTTGGTTTTGAAGGTGATGATTTTCATAATTTGGTGGTCGGTTTTGATACTGATGAATCTCCGCTGGAGATCAGTAATGTACTAAAAAAAGTTGAAGCCGATCACGATCGTACCCGAGACAAAGAAAAGTTTGAATCACGAACGCTGGATTTAGATCAATTGTTGTATGGTGACTTAGTGATGCAAATGGATGGCGTGAATCTACCGCACACCGATATTTTGCGATACGACTTTGTGCTTAAACCGTTAACTGAATTAGCGGGTGAAGTGGAGCATCCTGAAGAAGAAAAAACTATCAATGAACTTTGGGAAGCGTATGAAGAAAAAGGTGAGATGGCTGTTGTGGAATATGATTTTTAGAATTTCTGCTAACAAACAATAGTGGACATTCGATATTTAATTACTTAGCGTTCTTCCACCATCCACTGCAATAATTTGTCCAGTGATGTAGTTAGCATGTTCGATTAAGAACAATGCGGTTTCAGCAATATCATGTGGATTGCCTTCTTTCTTCAATGCAGTGCGAGATATAATTTCTTGGTGCATGCCTTCGTAGTGTTGTTCTTCAGGCCACATGATTGCGCCGGGTGCAATGCCATTTACACGTATCTCAGGTGCAAGCTCGCGTGCCATGGATTTGGTGAACATGATTAAGCCTGCTTTGGCAATGCTATATACTGAGTAATCTTTTAATGGTCGGTCACCATGTATGTCGACAATATTAATGATGCATCCTTTATTTTGTCTCAGTTCTGATGCAAGCGCCTGGGTTAAATACAGCGGAGCTTTCAAATTAACCCCTACAAGGTCTTCCCAAATTTCTTCAGTCACATCTTTTAAATCCGTAGGGTAAAACGATGAGGCATTGTTTATCAGTGCATCGATTTGGCCAAATAAAGCAATGCCTTGTTCGACTAACTGGGGAATGGATCGATATTCTTTTAAATCACCCTTAAGTAATTTTACAGAATTGGCGCGTTGAGTATTTAGACTATCCGCAAGAGCGGTAGCATCCTCACTAGAGCTGCGATAGTGTAGAATGATATTCATGCCCGCTTGGTGTAAGTGTCGAACCATTTCAGCGCCAACACGTCGTGCGGCACCTGTAATCAGAACTACTTTAGGTTTGCTCATCTTCTTTCTTTTACCAGTATTTATTGTAAAGAATTAATCCATAAACTTTATCATATCTATTTTACTATTAGCTTAATGTCTTGTTCGCCTAATTCTGACCCAAATTCTCATGTACTTACCCAAGTACAACAAATTGCTACACAACAGTGTGCTGCACAAATTAAAGAATCTATTAGTGAAAAAGGTGTAATAGGTTTCGATAAGTACATGCAGTTAGCACTGCATGACTCTGAAGTAGGGTATTACTGTCAACAAGAGGAAATATTTGGCAAGGAAGGTGATTTTACAACGGTACCAGAGACGTCAGTTCATTTAGCATTCTGCCTAGCGCATGCTTGTGCAAAATTAATTCGTGATGATGCGCAACGAGCAATTTTAGAAATCGGTGCAGGTAGCGGTAAGTTTAGCTGCGACATACTGAAGTATTTAAATACATGGGGGATGCTGCCTAAACGTTACTTTATCTATGAGCCTAGCGAAGCACTAAGAACTAAGCAGCGAGAATTGCTGACTCAAGAATTACCCGAATATGTGGAGCAGGTGGAGTGGTTAGAGAAATTATCTTGCAATATCGAAACCGTAATAATCATTGCTAATGAAGTATTAGATGCATTACCTGTAAAGTGCTTTGAAGTTGGGCCACAAAAATTTCATGAAAGATGTGTAACCTTGAGTCCAGCTGGTGTATTTGAATGGACACTAAAAGATCCGACTGAAAAATTGGATGCCGCATTAGACTACATCACTGTGATGCTAGATGAGCCGCTTGTAGAAGGTTATCAAAGTGAGATTAATCTCAATATAGAACCTGCACTCTCATCATGGGCGAATTGCTGTGAACAGTGCGTGATGTTATTAATCGATTATGGCTATCCACAGCACGAGTATTATCACCCTCAACGTAATATGGGCACACTACGTAGTTATTTTAAGCACCAGGTGTCGGAAGACGTCTTTACCAATCCAGGGCTTCAAGATATCACTGCAGATGTGGATTTTTCTGCAGTAGCAAAGATTGCTTCTTATTTAAGAATGGGGGTGTTGTCATTCAGTTCACAACGCAACTTTATGTTGGCGAATAATTTACTCGACTGGCAGCCTTTAGCAGAAAACGAAATGGAACGCTTGGCACAGATTGCACAACTTAAACAGCTTACCTTGGGTTCTGCAATTAGTGAGCGCTTTCAAGTAATGGTATTAAGTAAAGGCATAGAGTATGGCGCGGATCGATTCACTTTGCGCGATATGCGTGCAAGATTATAAATTTAAGAGTTAAGAAAATAGTAAAATGGGGACATTTCACGCCTTTTTATTAGCTGTTGTTCAGGGTCTTACTGAATTTTTGCCTATTTCAAGTTCTGCGCACTTGGTGCTACTGCCAGTCGTAATGGAATGGCGAGACCAAGGTTTGGTGATGGATATTGCAGCACATCTTGGTAGCTTATTCGCAGTGCTGATCTATTTTCGCTATGACTTAAAGAAACTTTTCAATGGGTGGTTTCGTTCATTTGGTCAAAGCAATGCTAGTAATGATGATGCTAGCTTAGCTTGGTTAATATTATGGGCAACGCTACCTATTTTTATCGTCGCGTTACTCGTACAAGCTTATTTGATTCCACATATGCGCAATGCGGTAGTAATTGGTGTGGCTTCTATAATATTCGGCTTGCTGCTTTGGCACGCTGATAAAAGTGGTAAGCAAACACGCAATAACAAAGAACTAAATATGCGTGATGCATTATTGATAGGTATTGCCCAAGCTTTTGCATTGATACCGGGAGCTTCTCGATCCGGAGTAACAATGACTGCAGGGATGTGGTTGGGTTTGACGCGTGTTGAAGCTGCCCGCTTCTCGTTCTTGCTAGCCATTCCAACAATTCTTGCTGCTTCTTTATATGGTACTTATATGGCTACAAAGCATGAGGCTGTGATTAACTGGGGACTTACGCTAGGAGTGATCGTTTGCTCTTCAATAGTGGCGTTTTTATGTATTCACTGGTTTATTAAATTTGTCAGTAAAATAGGCATGTTGCCATTTGTAATTTATCGTATTGCGCTCGGTGGCATATTGCTGTTCTTCTATCTATAAAAAATTTAATTACTACTATCTATAAGCTCATGTAGCAGTGCTAATTGGACTTGTTTAATATTCTTTGCAAATTCTTCTCCACTAACTTTTTCGCGTACCCATGTGTCGACGTTGACTTTTTGGATTTCTGTAGCGGCTGCTTGTAACCAGGCTTTTTGTTTATATGAATCACACATGTGGACAGAAGTGTAAATTGCTTCACAAATATCTAGCAGAGTATTAAAGCGGTCGGGGTTTCTTTTTACATCTAGTTTTTGTAATAGCCTGAGTAAATTATTCTCGTCGAGTTCTAAAGAATTGTGACATGCATGTTGCGTATTTACAGTAAGGGTTAAAAGTTTTTTGCAAGTATTCGATAACGGAAAGGTATCAGCCAACTTCTTGATATTGGCATATTTATCTTCTGTTTCATTAAAATAGAGTCCACCAATAAAACCTGCAAAACGAATATTGGGATCAGTATATTTTTTTGCTATTGCATTAAGCGACGCCAGTCCAAGTTGACTGCTATCAGAGTCAGAAAATTGGTAATAAATGTATGGGAATACCTGTGCTAAGGCGTTACTATTTTTTAGCACCTTAAAATATTCGCCTGGCGAATCAGTTAATAATGCTTTACTGGTTTCTTGCCAGATACGTTCTAGTGTTAACTCGAGTAACTCTCTAGTGATTACTATCTGCCGCATTAACAGCAGAGTATCGTGTTTAATTTTGAAGCCAAGTGAATGTAGCTTGGCAGCAAAACGCGCCACACGTAACACACGTAAAGGATCTTCAGAAAATGCGTCTGAGACATGACGCAAAATTTTATTTTCTAAATCCTGTTGTCCTCCATAAGGATCAATAATTTCTCCAGCATCATTTTTTGCCATTGCGTTGATGGTTAAGTCGCGACGCAGCAAATCTTCTTCTAAGCTAACATCAGGGGAGGTATTAATTTCAAAACCCTTATAACCACGACCTTTTTTAATTTCGGTGCGTGCCAAGGCATATTCTTCTTTGCTTTCTGGATGTAAAAATACGGGAAAATCTTTACCTACAGGGGTGTAACCTTTGGCTACCATGTCTTCAGGGCTCGCACCGATGACAACCCAGTCACGTTCTGTAACCGGCAGGCCTAAAAGCTCATCGCGAACTGCGCCGCCTACTAAGTAAACTTCCATTGTCAGAATTTGTAAGTGTGATAACGTAAAAACATGATAACGGTTATGAGACGAACCAGTGTAATAGCACTCTTGCTAGTATGTGTTTCAGGGTGTAGCACGATTGGTTATTACCATCAGTCTATCTCAGGACATTTTAAATTAATTTCCAAGCGTGAACGTATTGCCGATATCGTAAACGATCCAGCGCGTGACGAGAAATTAATTAAGCAATTACATTTAGTAGAAGAATTACGCACATTTGCGAGTAAGCAATTAAAGCTGCCTGAAAATGACAGCTATCGCAGCTATGTTCAGCTCGATAAGCCTTATGTGACCTGGAATGTGTTCGCGGCACCCGAATTTTCCATTGAATTGCAACAATGGTGTTTTCTTGTAATTGGCTGTGTTCCATATCGTGGTTATTTTGACGAGGAAGAGGCAAATAACTATGCACAGCAGTTATCTCATCAGGGTTTGGATGTCTTTGTCGCCGGTGTGCCAGCATATTCCACACTAGGGTGGTTTGATGACCCGTTGTTAAGCAGCATGTTAGATCGAGGTGAAATAGTAATGGCTTCTTATATATTTCATGAGCTTGCACATCAGCAGTTTTATCTTAAAGGTGATGGCGCATTCAATGAGGCTTTTGCAACCGCAGTGGAAGAAATTGGGGTATTTGATTGGTTGCATCAGCAAAACCGTAGCCAAGACGTGCAACGTTATGACGATTGGTTGCTACAAAAGTCCATTTTTTCTGAATTTGTTAAAAATAGTCGCAATGAGTTTGAAACCTTATATCAGCAAGAATATGACTTGGATAAAATGCAAGTTGAAAAGGAAATTAAGGTTGCTGAAATGAGAAGGAAATTCGAAAATCTTAGCAGTGAAAATAAAAATATTGTTAGATATTCAAAATGGATGTCAGGGCCATTGAATAATGCACAGCTTGGTGCAATTTCTTTGTACCGTGAATTAGTGCCTGCGTTTCGAAGAATCTTCGCTATTTGTGAGAATGATTTTATAAAGTTTTATAACTATGTAGAGACAATTGGGAAACTACCTAAAGAACTACGTGAAACCACATTGCAAACTACTAAAGTTTGCCAGTAGTTCTTACTAAGATGAACGCTTTGCTCGAAATTGTTTGTGACTAGATTTGTTTTGTAAATAGCCAGGCACAATAGATTCCAAAGATGTAGGACAAAGTATGTCATCATCACTACATACACTATCTTTTTGTAGTGAAAGATAGTTATCAACCGAAAAAGGTTTGCCGGGTAAAAACTCAAGTATGTTCGCTTGTAATTTAGAAGCCCAGTTAGGCAAGCCAATAATAGTTCTTCGCAAGTTGCTCATGTAAGCAACGTATTTTACTAATTCTTTGAGACTGTATTGTTTTGGTCCACATAGATTAATTCTTTGACCAAAGGTCTGCTTGTCTGTGAGAGCATTAGCCATTATTTGTACCACATCATCTACATATACTGGTGCGAATTTTGTATCCGCGCAGGCTAGTGGAAACATTATTGGGGTGATTTTAAGGATATTTGCAAAGCGATTGATGAATGAATCTTCGGCACCAAAGATTACTGACGGCCTGAAGCTTGTAACGGCAATTTTATTGGCTGCAAAGGTATGTACATAGTTTTCAGCTTCGCCTTTGGTGCGTAAATAAAAGCTTTTTTCGTCTGGACTGGCATTCAAAGCACTCATATGCAGTAGTCTTGGTACTTTGTGAGTAGAACACATAGTTATGACCTTGCGCGCAAGTTCGACATGTGCAGCCTTAAAGCCACTACCATCGTGACCTTTTTCATTAAGGATACCCACTAAGTTAATCACTGCATCACAATTCTCGAAGTGTTGCTTTAAATCGCTTTCATTATGAATATCTACCTGGATAAGGTCTAAGGAAGGCAGCACTAATAGAGCTCTGTGGCGTTCACGTTGTCGCGTTAGAACTTTTAGGTGATGGCCACGTCCTACTAGTTCCGCGCATAGGTGGCTACCTATAAACCCTGTTCCGCCAAGTATGCAAATTGTTAAATTTTTCATGTTTTTTATAGAATACTTAATATCTCGGATTATGAATAAGCATGTTGGCTATGGATAGCTTAATCTCGTTTAGCAAGAAGCTTTGCCCAAGACAGATGAAAGTAAGTAATGATTTAAGAGGTATTAACTATAGTTAGGCTAAAAAATAGCCTAATTTGACAGCCCAGAGATAAAAAAATGGCACATTTATCGGTAAATTTAGCCATATTCATCGCTTAGATAAGAATCTACTTGTAATAATTTAAAGAATACATAAAAATACAGCAATCTACTTTTGACCCCCTAGAGCACCATTCCAGGTGTTCGATCCCAAAAACAACGTTTTATATTTTTTATCAATTGGAGTTTTAGTTAAGTGAGCGAAAGTATTTGTCACATTACAGATGACAGTTTTGAAGAAGAAGTTTTAAAGAGCGAGCAACCCGTACTGGTTGATTATTGGGCAGAATGGTGTGGCCCATGCAAGATGATTGCTCCACTTCTGGATGAGATTGCAGCTGATTATGAAGGTAAGCTAAAAATTACTAAGCTTAATATCGACGATAATCCAAATACACCACCTAAGTATGGTATACGTGGAATACCAACATTAATGATTTTCAAAAATGGTAATGCCGAAGCAACTAAAGTTGGTGCGTTATCAAAATCGCAACTAACCGCGTTTATTGATCAAAGTATTTAAATTTAAACCTTTCACACTTTCTTCATTTCACCGAATAATTAATACAAACAAATAAAATATACCGATCGTACTAGATAATTCATCTAGTAATTTTTCATAAATTTTTTCCAAAAATTTACCAAGAAACTTACTAGATTTTTCTAAGATATAACGCTTCATAAGCGTTAAAAACATTGCAAGCAATGCACTACCAGATTGCTATGTAAAACATCCTTTATTTATTAAACAAACAGACTTATATGTTATGAATTTAACCGAATTAAAGAAAAAACCAGCTTCTGAATTGATTGATGTTGCTGCGAATATGAAGATCGATAACTTGTCACGATCGCGCAAGCAAGACATTATTTTTTCAATTCTCAAAGCACATGCTAAAAACGGAGAGGATATTCTCGGTGATGGCGTTTTAGAGATTCTGCAAGACGGGTTTGGGTTTTTACGATCTACAGATTGTTCATATCTAGCAGGACCGGATGATATTTACGTATCTCCTAGTCAAATTAGAAGATTTGGTTTGCGTACTGGAGATACTGTATCAGGGAAAATTCGTCCTCCAAAAGATAGCGAACGTTATTTTGCCATGCTTAAAGTGGACAAGATTAACTACGATAAACCTGAGAATGCCAAGCGCAAAATCTTATTTGAAAACTTAACGCCATTACATCCCGATGAGCGTTTAAAGCTTGAACGTGGCAACGGCAGCACTGAAGATATTACTGCACGCATCATAGATATTTGCGCACCGATTGGTAAAGGTCAGCGTGGTTTGATTGTTTCGCCTCCCAAGGCAGGTAAAACCTTGATGCTACAAAACATTGCGCAGAGCATTACTACAAACCACCCAGAATGTTTCCTCATCGTGTTGCTAATTGATGAAAGACCGGAAGAGGTCACCGAGATGTCACGTATGGTACAGGGTGAAGTTGTTTCTAGTACGTTTGATGAGCCCGCTAGTCGTCACGTACAAGTTGCAGAAATGGTGATTGAGAAAGCCAAGCGTCTAGTGGAGCATAAAAAAGATGTTGTTATTCTACTAGACTCAATTACACGTTTAGCACGCGCCTATAACACCGTTGTACCCGCATCAGGCAAGGTGTTGACAGGTGGTGTAGATGCCAATGCTTTGCAAAGACCAAAAAGATTCTTTGGTGCTGCGAGGAATATTGAAGAAGGTGGCAGCCTTACTATCATTGCAACTGCGCTTGTAGAAACAGGCTCTAAGATGGATGAAGTTATTTATGAAGAATTTAAAGGTACCGGTAATATGGAAATTCATATGGACCGCCGTATTGCTGAAAAACGAGTTTTCCCTGCGATAAATATTAATCGTTCAGGTACACGACGCGAAGAATTAATCACAGACAAAGATGAGTTAGCGAAGATATGGGTATTACGTAAGTTCTTACACCCCATGGATGAGATTGAAGCCATTGATTTCATGCTTGCACGCATGCAATCCTCTAAGACAAATAACGAATTTTTTGATGCAATGAAAAGATCGTGAGAACGATCATAAATTGAAGTTTAGTACTTGTTGCTTAATTCAAAATACTTAAATACTCTATCGATCGTATTATCAATTGTTTCCTGACTAGCGTGTAATTGTGCCAGCACGCGGTGGCCAAATAATAAAGTCATTAAAAAGCGTGCCAGCTCAATAGGATTTTCATTACGTATGATCTCGTCATTTTCTTGAGCTTTAACTAGCAACACGTAAATTCGCGATTCAATTTCTTGCAGTTTTAATTGCACGTAATAGCGCAAATCTTTTTCATTATCAGGTATTTCAAACGCACCATAGACTAATAAGCAATGTGCATCAGGAGTTCGATGTGCAACGCTCTCACTAGTCATTTTAAAAAATGTTTTTAACGCATCGAGGCTTGTGTCATGTTGTTCTTCACATGCATCTAAAAAAGCGATTTGACGTTTGGCGTAGTGCTCAATAACTTCAGTATATAAACCTGACTTATTTTCAAATGCAGAATAAATGCTACCGGGTTGTAAGCCGGTAGCTTTGGTGATGTCTTTTATGGTTGTTCGCCGAAAACCATTGCGCAAAAAAACTTGAGATGCTTTATCAATCACATCATCTCTTTCAAATGCAGGTTGCCGCCCCATAGCAATTTCCCTTTGTGACTTTTTTATTCCTCATTAATAAATAATTAATGAGCACATGATCAATTATGAAATTAAATAATATGTGTTTATCGATTATTTATACTCAATATAAGCTTATTTTAATTACTGTCAATGCAAGAATAACTAACTGCTATATAGATCACATGAGTAACAGCAAACGGAAAGTTTAATAGATAATTCGCAGTTTAGTATTTAGCTGAAAAAGCTATATATAGCTTAATAATGCAATAAAATACGTGTTTCAGAATATATTATTAGATGCAAAAATTGCTAACAATAATTGAGTGGATACTCAAGAAATATTTTTAATTGCACGATTACCAATATCATTTCGAAAAAACATATTTGGCCAGGATATTTGTTTAGTTATTTTATATGCATGCTTTTGTGCTTCTAAAATATCCTTACCAAGGGCGGTTGCACACAATACTCGCCCACCGTTCGTTACGACATTGCCATTTTTTGTTGTGGTGCCTGCGTGAAAAACTTTTTGTGTAGCGGATTCGTTAGGTAAGCCTTGAATAACTTCACCTTTATCATAATGTTCTGGATAACCTCCTGCTGCGAGTACAACACCTAATGCAGCGCGTGCATCCCAGTCAATTGTATATTGATCTAATTGTTGATTCACCGCAGCTAAACAAAGCTCGGCCAAGTCCGATTGCATACGCATTAAGATTGGTTGAGTTTCAGGGTCACCAAAGCGGCAATTAAATTCCAACACCTTAGGAGTTAAGTCAGCATTGATCATCAGCCCTGCATACAAAAAACCAACATAGGGGGTTCCTTGCTGAGCAAATCCTTTTACAACAGGCGTTATTACTTGGTCTATGATTTTTTGGTGCATGTCTGCATCTACAATTGGCGCTGGAGAATAGGCACCCATACCGCCTGTGTTCGGGCCTTTGTCACCATCATCTCGCGCTTTATGATCTTGTGAGCTCGCAAATGGCAAAATATTCTTGCCATCTAGCATGCAAATAAAGCTAGCTTCTTCGCCTTGAATAAATTCTTCAACCACAATGCGATGTCCTGCATTACCAAAACTTGAGCCGCTTAACATATGTTCTGCACATTGCAATGCTTCTTGTCTGTTTTGTGCAATTACAACGCCTTTCCCGGCGGCTAATCCATCTGCTTTGATAACGATCGGGAATGATTGTGATGCAATGTAATCTTCAGCTTCCTGATAATTAGTAAAAACTGCATAAGCACCAGTAGGAATGCCGTTTTCTACCATAAACTGTTTTGCAAAAGCTTTAGAACCTTCTAATTGCGCTGTGGCAGCCGTTGGTCCGTAGATAGGGAGTGATGCTTCATTGAACTCATCGACGATGCCTGCAACCAAAGGCGCTTCAGGACCGACAATAGTTAGATCAATATCTTGCTGCTTAGCAAAAATTTTCAATGCAGCAATATCTTCTGCATTAATAGCAATATTTTCGGTTTTCGGTTCTGCTGCTGTGCCTGCATTACCAGGCGCGACAAATATTTTGGAAATTTTAGGGGACTGACTTAATTTCCATGCCAGCGCATGTTCGCGACCGCCGCCGCCAATGACTAATACGTTCATAAATTATTCGGTAGTTTTTCTAGGTAAAATTTGTAAGTACATAAGCGAGAGCTAAGGGCAATGTAATCATAGCGAAAAGATTACCTAGCAGTACAATAGATGCCACAGATTTGGGCTCCTGATTAAACCTTTCTGCAAATAAAAAGTTCATTACTGCAGGGGGCAAGGTGCCAAAAAGTAATAAAGAGCCAGCTTGAATAGCGCTGAACTCAAATAACATTACTAATGCAAAGGCAATAGAAAATCCAACCGCGGGAGTAAGCACAGCAAATAGCAAACCTACTTTCCATTCTTGCAGATCAATTGATGCAATACGTACACCTAAAGAGAACAGCATTAACGGAATAGCAATTTGACCTAGCATAGTGATTGGTAGCATTACACTTTCGGGAACTATAATTGGGGATGAATTAATTGCTAATGCGACTACTGCAGCCCAAATAACAGTCTGACGCAGCAGAATTTTGATACTCTGGCCGGCACTTAAAATATAAGTACCTAAACCATAATGCGTAAGATTACCCACTAAAAACAATACCAAGCCCGTAACCAGACCAGGCTTACCAAAAGCAAGGCTCATGATGGGCAAGCCCACATTGCCTGCATTATGGAACATCATCGGCGGTGCGATGGTGCGAAATGAATAGTTTGTAGTTCTCGCGATTATCAGCGCAATAAGGCCAGCTAATAACACAATCACCAAACCTGCTAACGCGAGTGAAATATGCGGGCTAAGTGAAAAGGCCTTATCGCTTAAGGAAGAAAAGACCAATGCCGGAACAAAAACATCTAAATTAAGATGGTTTGCAGTACGCATTTCTAATCTAGATGCACGACCCATTACGGCACCTACTGCTACGATCGCAACAATCGGAAACATGATGCTAATAATTTGAGTAACAAGCGCCATTTAATTTATAGATCCAGAAAAATAAAATAGTGAATTTTACATTGAGACTAGGCGCGGGATTTTCGAGAAGTGAAGTTTACAAACTCGTAAATGAACGCCGCAGAAATTCCGCAACGACATATTAATATAAAAGGCGCATTTTAGTGGCGGAAGTGTCTCATGTTGGTAAGTACCATCGCCATCCCTAATTCATCTACCGCCTCAATCACATCCTTATCATTGATTGACCCACCTGGCTGGATGATCGCAGTGATGCCATTTTCATCTGCAGCATCAATCGCGTCTCGAAATGGAAAAAATGCATCTGAAGCCATTACAGAACCGGCAACTTTCAGGTTCTCATCTTGTGCTTTAATAGCAGCGATGCGAGCAGAGTAGACTCGGCTCATTTGACCTGCGCCTACGCCAATGGTTTGTTGATTTCGCACATAGACGATGGCATTCGATTTCACAAACTTAACTACTTTCCAGGCAAATAACAGATCTGTGATTTCTTGTTCTGTAGGTTGGCGTTTTGAAACAATTTTTAAGTCATCTTTATTGACAACACCCATGTCACGATCTTGTACTAATAAGCCGCCCAGAACGCGTTTATAGTCAAACGACTCAAAGGTTCCATCCCAAGTTCCACATTCAAGTACACGTACATTCTTTTTCTCTGCTAGTACCTTGCGTGTGTCTTCGGGAATCGTGGGTGCGATTAATACTTCAACAAATTGGCGATCAATTATCGTTCTTGCCGTATCTGCATCTAAACTTTGATTAAAAGCAATAATGCCTCCAAATGCAGACGTCGGATCTGTTTCATAGGCAAGCACATAAGCTTGCAAAATAGTATCTGCAGTGGCAACCCCGCATGGGTTAGCGTGTTTAACAATTACACATGCAGGAGTTGTGAATTGTCGCACACATTCTAATGCAGCATCGGTGTCTGCAACATTGTTATAGGAAAGTTCTTTGCCTTGAATAACTTTTGATGTCGCTACACTAGGCTCTAGTGCGCCTTCTTCTACATAAAATGCACCACGTTGATGTGGATTTTCGCCATAGCGTAAAACCTGTGACTGTTGAAATTGAAGATTTAGCGTGCGAGGAAAGGTTGCGTCACTATTGGGTAATTTCTTACCCAAGTAATTTGCAATCATGCCGTCATATTGCGAGGTATGCTCGAAGGTTTTAACCGCAAGATCAAAACGTGTTTCATTATCCAGAATGCAGTCATTGTTATTTAGCTTATCTAATATCGTTGCGTAGTCTACTGGGTTAACTATAACTGCAACATACTTATTATTTTTAGCTGCGGCACGTAGCATTGTGGGCCCACCTATATCGATATTTTCAATTGCATATTCTAATGTGCAATCCGGATTGGCTACTGTGGCGGCAAATGGATACAAATTGATGACAACTAAATCGATTGGAGCGATGTCATGCTGTTGCATGATATCATCATCTAGTCCGCGGCGGCCAAGAATGCCACCGTGAATTTTGGGATGTAGTGTCTTTACTCGGCCATCCATTATTTCAGGAAAGCCAGTGTGATCGGATACTTCTGTTACAGAAATGCCTTCTTCACTGAGTAGCTTTGCGGTGCCACCTGTTGAAAGTAGCTCAATCTTTAATTTGCTTAATTCACGTGCAAACTCTACAACGCCGGTTTTATCGGAAACGCTGATTAAGGCACGACGAATAACTTGTGGCCCTGAATTTGCCAACTAGGTATAGCCAAGTAAAGATTTAAATTAACTGGTAGCTTAGTTCTAGCCTGTCATAGGCTTATTATATTAGACCTATTAGTTTAGGCTATAGAGCTTAAGCTTCTTGCGAAGAGTGCCGCGATTGAGCCCTAGGTATCTAGCAGCTTTAGTTTGGTTGCCATTACAGTATTCCATTACTGATTCAAGTAGAGGACGTTCAACTTCCTCCACAAACATTTTATACAGTTCTTCAGGCTCGTGACCGCTTAATGAATTTAAGTAAAGGCGTAAAGAATTTTTTACATTATCGCGCAAAGGTTGTTTGCGACGTTCTTGATGTAAAGTTGTTACTTGTGCTGTAGAAAATGATGCATTCATGCGGCTAACTCCGTTATGTTTGTATGCTGGTATTTAAAGAATTGTTTTAAATATTTTTGTTGTTTTTGTGGGCACTCCACTTTCAACAACAAGTTTTTAAATATCGCATAGCCTTTATAATTTTTTAAGTACCAAGTGATATGTTTTCGAGCAACACGAACACCCACCTTATTTCCATAATGCGAATACAACCCAACAATGTGAGCCATAACTACGCTTTCGATTTCGTCCAATGAGGGTGTGGGCAGCATCTTTTTATTTTGTAACAAGTAATTTACTTGGTTAAAGATCCAAGGATTACCTTGCGCTGCTCTCCCGATCATAATCGCATTTGCTCCAGTAAAAGCCAAGACCTTTTTTGCAATTTTTGGAGAATTAATATCACCGTTTGCAATTACTGGAATTGACACAATTTTTTTTACCGATTGTATTGTATTGTATTCAGCATTTCCGTTATACATGCATTGACGTGTGCGTCCATGTATGGCAAGCGATTGTATACCTGCAGATTCAGCAATTTTTGCAATGTTAATCGCATTGCGTTGTTGTGGAGTTAAACCTGTTCTTATCTTTAGCGTAACTGGTGCATCCACTGCATTAACTACTGCTTCTAAAATATTGGCAACATTTTTTTCATCTGCTAACAACGCTGAGCCTGCATTACTTTTACAAACTTTTTTTGCCGGACAACCCATATTGATATCAATAATTTGCGCGCCTTTATCAACACAAAGTTTAGCGGCGGATGCCATAGTTTGTGCATTTGTTCCTGAAATTTGCACAATGCGTGGTTCAGGGTCTGATGGCTTAATGATACGTTGTGAACTTTTGTTACTATTCCATTGTGCAATATCAGAGGTAAGCATTTCTGCAACCGTTGCACCTGCACCTTGCTGCATACAAATTTTACGGTAGACGCTATCGCTAATACCCGCCATAGGGGCTAACAACACATTACTAGAGAGTGTATATGGCCCAATTTTCAAGGGCTTGTATTCCAATACTTGATTAGTGGAATTCGAATTCATATGCGATCACATTGCTTCCTGGGTCTAACACTTCCAGGCGTGCGCCTACTGGTTGATTAGGGGGCATAAGTTTATCTGCAAGTGATTTATTAACAAGATAGTCTTTTGGGCTAAAGCGACGCACGGCAACTATTTTTCCATGAGTGTCTAATAATGTGATTTCTAATAAGGGATAGGCTTGTGTGAATGGGCTTTGATTTACAAAAGTTGTTGTAATCATTAGCGCATTTTTAACGTTTGGATGTGTATAGATATTTCGATTTAATATTTTTATCGCTGATAAATCACGTTGATTATTTTCACCACATCCGAAAGTTTTGCAAAAGCCATTTACCCATGTGCGCGGTAGTACGTTTATATTTTGCCAATAGCTAATTTGACCTAGAAAAAATATTGCTAAAGCGATAGCACCTAAAGTAAAAACTGCAATCTGAATAGGGCTATTTGTTTTGGCTAGTATATTGCCGCCAAAATCATCACGAATTACCGTAGGAATTCTTTCCGAGTTGGTTAACGTATCATCATCAGCTAGTTGTTCTAGTTCAGTTACATCTGCATCATCATCCTTACCATCACTGGGCCATTGATCATCGCTAAAGTTTTGGTTATTTTCTTCTTGCCACTCCTCTGATGTTGCGTTGGGGTTGTGATCCTCTTCAATGTGTTCTCTACCATTGAAGACTGAATCACATATACCGCATCTAACTAAACCCTCTGCCATGCTGAGTTGCTCGGTGGTGACGCGGAAAACAGCGCGGCATTCAGGACACTTGGTAT
>CAJHXG010000288.1_pt1 | contig 18334 bp, 8 predicted proteins | sample 9198481 | NCBI WGS metagenome assembly CAJHXG01 (sample SAMEA7708348, study PRJEB35096) | sediment metagenome | biome: marine neritic benthic zone biome [ENVO:01000025]; feature: sediment [ENVO:00002007]; material: shallow marine sediment [ENVO:03000034] sea grass bed [ENVO_01000059] ... | reverse complement strand
GATACTCGCCTAGCAAGATTTGGTCGCAACGTGCTTCCTCAAACAAAAAATATTAGTCTTATATTAATATTTATAAGGCAGTTTCTAGACCCATTTATATATATTTTACTCGCTGCAGCATTTATATCTTTATTGCTTAGGGAATTAACGGATGCTGCATTTATTTTTACAATTTTGCTTATTAATGCTGTGATTGGTTGCATACAAGAATATGGTGCTGAAAAAAGCGCAATAAGTCTTCGTGAATTTATACCTGAGTATGCGCACGTTATTCGTGATGGTGAGGCATTAGAAATAAATGCAGATCAACTTGTTCCAGGCGACATCATATTACTTCAGTCGGGAGATAAAATTCCTGCGGATACTAGGTTAATGACCAGTCACGATCTTCAGATAGATGAGTCATTATTAACTGGTGAATCGACTCCAGTAACAAAAGATTCTTCTATAGTGTTGTCTGAACCAGCATTAGTAGCAGATCAACTAAATATGTCCTTCAAAGGTACCTTGGTATTGAAAGGACGAGCTGAGGGTGTGGTCACTGCAACGGGGTTGCGTACTCAGCTCGGTCAAATTGCAGAGGCTGTCATCGTTGATAAAGATGTAAAACCACCATTAGTAGCGCGTATGGAGAGTTTTACTATAAATATCGCGATCGCAATCGGTATAACCGTAATCTTGATTGGAATAGCAATGTTTTACCAAGGACATGCTATGCAAGATATATTTTTTATCGTTGTGGCTTTAGCGGTTGCCGCAATTCCTGAAGGGCTACCTGTTGCATTGACAGTGGCATTAGCTATAGGTGTTCGGCGCATGGCTAAACGAAGTGTTATTGTGCGTCGTTTGCTAGCTGTTGAGGCGTTGGGTTCTTGCACCATGATTGCCTCAGATAAAACAGGTACTTTAACTGTAAATGAAATTACCGCAGTTCAAATTATTTTACCGAATGAAACTCCAATTTTACTAACAGGAGAAGGAACTGATCCAAGCGGAATTCCTCAATGTTTTGATGGAAGGGACTGCAGCCTCAAGCAGATGGAGCTTTTGTCCAGAGTTGGTCTTGCTGCAGTTATCGCTAATGAAGGATTTCTAGGGCGACGCAATCATAGTTGGGTACATCACGGCGATACAGTTGATGTTGCCATGTTAGTTATGGCACATAAACTTGGTGTGACACGTACTAAAGCAATTGAAAAGTATCCTGAAGTTGCGGTGATGCCTTATGAATCTGAGAATCGTTTTTCAGCGGCTGCACATCATGTAGATTCTAATATAGTTGTTTTTGTGAAAGGTGCGTTTGAAGAGCTTGCATTAATGTGTAGCTCTATGGATACCATGAGTGGAAATCAAGCGTTTGATCGTGAGTGGTTTGAGAATGAGGCTACTCGTTTAGCAAAAGCAGGCTTTAGAGTCATGGCGCTTGCAGCTGGAATTACCGAACTAAAGGATGAAAAAAAAATATCAGTAAAAGACTTACAAAATCTCACTTTTTTAGCCTTAGTAGCGATGATAGATCCGTTACGTCCAGAAGCGAAAAATGCTATCAAAGCATGCCGCCAAGCCGGTATAGAAGTTGCAATGATTACTGGTGATCATCCTGAAACAGCATATTCGATATCTCAACAATTAGATTTAGCTACTGACCCTAGCCAAGTAATTACCGGTGCAGATATTAGGAATGTAACAAAAGAGTTAAAAAATAAACAACAAGATTCAATCAATAACGCGCGTGTATTTGCAAGAGTTGAGCCTCAACAGAAACTCGATATTGTGCATGCCATGCAAAAAAATGGTCATTACGTAGCGGTTACCGGTGATGGTGCAAATGATGCGCCCGCTTTGCGAGCCGCTCATGTAGGTATTGCTATGGGGAAGCGAGGCAGTGACATTGTGAAAGAAACTTCTGACATGATAATAACTGACGATAATTTTGCTTCTATTGTTTCGGGATTAGAAGAAGGACGAGTTGCTTATGCAAATATCCGCAAAGTAATTTTTTTGTTGATATCGGCTGGGGCGGCAGAAATTGTATTAGTTACACTTGCTTTGCTAAGTGGATTGCCAATTCCATTATTTGCAGTTCAACTTCTTTGGCTAAATTTAGTTACAAACGGTATCCAAGATGTTGCTCTTGCATTTGAGCCAGCAGAAGGTGATGAATTAAATAAAGCGCCTCGATCTCCGCAAGAAAAAATATTTAATAAAGCAATGTTAGAAAAAGTATTGATTTCTGCATTCGTAATAGGAGGCTTGGCATTTCTTACTTTCCGTTTTTCTATTGATGCAGGCTATTCTGTGGAACAGGCGCGTAACTTTACATTGTTATTAATGGTTTTGTTTTTAAATATACAAGCATTTAACAGTCGCTCTGAGACTCGATCTATTTTTAATCATAATCTATTTGGTAATCCATTCTTGCTGTTTGGGACAATTACAGCACAGTTGGTGCATATTGCTGCAATGTATACGCCTATCCTTCGCGACGTTTTGCATATTCAACCTGTGTCCATAAATCAGTGGTTTTACCTTTTGAGTATATCTTTAACCATATTATTGGTGATCGAAGCGTATAAGTTTATAACTATGAACCAGACTAAATATAGTAATCAGAAAAATCAACTTTCATAATTGTTAAATGGTGTATAGGTGATTTCATATTGATATTCATCAATATATAAGAAATTAAGCTTGGTTACTCTAGTAAAAATGTAATTACTAAAGAGCCGGGATAACTAAAAATTTGATTCGTTTTAACAGTATAGATAGAAGGTTGGGAGAAATATATTTTAACATTATCGTCATGGTATTGGTCGGTCGAAAAATTCTAGATTGTATAATTTAAAATTATTAAAGTGACTCCTCTAGATCGATTTACATATTCACCGCGAATTGCATATTTTAGTATGGAGGTGGCATTACGTCCTGAAATTCATACTTACAGTGGTGGTTTAGGAATTCTCGCAGGCGATACTGCACGTTCTGCTGCAGATTTAGAAATACCACTAGTGATTGTTACTTTGATTTCGCGGGCTGGATATATTCTACAAAAAATTGATGGAAACGGAGAGCAAGTTGAATATCCTGATCCTTGGCAGCCGGATGATTGGGCACAGCCATTGCGTGCAAAGATATCTATTAATATAGAAGGGCGAGAGGTTTGGGTGAGACCTTGGTTATATGTTTTATCTGGTATTTCAGGATACGAAATACCAATATTACTTTTAGATACAGATGTGATAGAAAATCAACCACAAGATCGCGCTATTACAGATGTGCTTTACGGTGGAGATGATAAATATCGATTAAAACAAGAAATTGTGTTGGGAGTAGGTGGTATGCGTCTATTAGGCGCTCTTGGATTTGAAGCACATACTTTTCATCTAAATGAAGGACATTCTGCGTTATTAGCATTAGAAATATTACGTCGATATAGGCAGCCAAAAGAAATGGTTGGGCCTGGCGAATGTAATTTTGATATAGGAAGAGTAAAAGAACGATGTGTATTTACAACACATACACCGGTGAAATCAGGGCATGATCGATTTCCTTACTCATTAGTTGAGCAAGTCTTAGGGGATTATTTTGATATTAGCGAACTTAAAATATTAGCAGGACAACATGATTTAAATATGACTCAGTTAGCATTGAGTCTTAGTGGACGTATAAATGGTGTAAGCCCAAAGCATGCGCAAATTGCGCGCCAACAGTTCCCTAAATACAAAGTAAATGCAATTACCAATGGTGTACACCCAAGAACTTGGACGTCTGCACCTATAGCTAAACTTTATGATCGATACCTACCAGAGTGGATGCATCAACCCTCAGTATTAATTCGCGCTGATCAAATACCAGAGCAAGAAATCTGGTCAGCGCATCAAGATTCTAAGCATAATCTCAGCACGTATATAAAAGAGGAGACAGGTATAGAAATTAGCTTGGAAACTTGTACGCTAGGTTTTGCGCGTAGGATGACGAGTTATAAGAGACCTGATTTGCTGTTTACTGACATTGAGCGTATAAAAAATATCTGTAAGCACTTCCCATTACAAATAATTCTTGCAGGAAAAGCTCATCCATTAGATCAGCAAGGCAAGGTATTAATACGTCAATTACATGAATATATAGATTCGTTATCTGGTGCTGTGCGAGTAATTTATGTGCAAAATTATGATATGTGCGCCGCGCAATATCTAACCTCTGGTGTAGATATTTGGCTTAATACTCCAATGCCTCCGATGGAGGCATCTGGTACAAGTGGGATTAAAGCAGCATTTAATGGGGTGCCACATTTGAGTGCATTGGATGGCTGGTGGTTAGAGGGGCATATAGAAGACGTTACAGGATGGTGCATTGATACTACCGATACTCAACAACGAGATGCTATAGACTTATACAATAAGCTAGAGCAAATTATTCTTCCAAAATATTACGATAATCGTAATTCATGGATACAAATAATGAAAAATGTGATGAGTAAGAATACTCGGTTTAATAGCCATGGCATGATGAGGCGCTATGCAGCAGAAGCATATCTTCGTTAAGGAAATGAACTAGAAAATTTTAATATATTAATTATTAGACTTTATTAAGGTCTGATAATACCTAGCACTTGCTGCAATTATTCAAAAATACTTAAGACATAATAGGTTATTATTACCAACGCCAGATTGTCTCTATTTTTAAACTGCTTTTTAAAATAAAAAGATATTTATTTAATGACTACAAAACATATAAAGATCGAGTTTCAGCCGAAGATTCCTGCAGGCTTGAAAAAGCTTGAGGAGCTTGCTAATGATTTGTACTACAGTTGGAATTCAGAGGCACGTCTTTTATTTAGAAGACTTGATAAGAGCTTATGGGATAAATGTAATCACAATCCAAAGTTATTTCTCCGTCGTATAGCTCAGAATAAATTAGATGAGGCTGCAAGTGATAATAATTATATGGAAGGATATTCTCGTGTCTTATCTAGTTATAAAGCGTATAAGAACTTAGTAATACATGAAAATTTCGCCAGTAATTTTGATGCTGAAAATGATTTAATTGCATACTTATGTTTAGAATTCGGTTTTCATGAAAGTTTTCCAATTTACTCGGGTGGCTTAGGAATTCTTGCAGGGGATTTATGTAAAGCAGCAAGTGATATGGCTGTGCCTTTTGTGGGCATAGGCTTGTTATATCGCCAAGGTTACTTTAATCAAGAAATTAATAACTATGGAGATCAGGTTGCTCATTATAACTTAACGGAATTTGAACACTTGCCAATTAATTCATCCTATGATTCAAATGGAAATAAGCTATATATAAAAATTGAACTCCCTAATAGAAAAATTACTTTAAAAGTCTGGGAGGCTATTGCTGGAAATATAAAACTATATTTTTTAGACAGTGATATTCCCGAAAATGCATCTGCGGATCGTGAAATTACTCATCAGCTTTATAAAGGTGGGAGTGAAACACGTATTCTTCAAGAAATTGTGCTCGGTATTGGGGGTGTGCGTGCATTACGAGCGCTTAATATATATCCAACAATTTGGCATATAAATGAGGGCCATGCTGGTTTTTCGACACTTGAGCGAAGTCGTGAAAATATTGCAAAGGGCGCAGATTTTGACAGCGCATTAGAATTAAATGCAAGCAATGTTGTGTTTACCACACATACACCAGTACCAGCAGGTCATGATATTTTCAAAAAAGAATTAGTTCATTCATTATTTAGTCAATACGTTAAAGAACTAGGTATAGAGTTTGATACTTTTATGAAGCTTGGGGGCGGGATTAATAATGATGATTTCAATATGACCACTCTAGCTTTGCATTGCTCTAGATTTCATAATGGCGTTAGTAAAATTCATCATGAAGTAGCATCTAAAATGGAGTCTCATGTATGGCCGCAGATTTCATATAAGGAAAATCCAATCGGTTATGTAACTAATGGTATACATATTTCCACCTTCTTAGCTTTAGAGTGGGTTAATTTATTTGACATGCGTTTTGGTGAGTGGCGTAGAGAACTTAATGATCCAGAATTCTGGCAATGTTTAGATGAAATTCCTTCACATCGTTTTTGGAGTTTGCGACGTGAGCTCAAAGCTACACTATTATCAGAGGTGCATAGGCGTATTGCAAAGCAATGTATAAGAAATGGGCGTAGTGAATCAACGATTAATCGAATCACCCATTTAATAAGTAGACATGATTCAGATGTCTTAGTGTTGGGGTTCGCACGGAGATTCGCAACCTATAAAAGAGCCAATTTACTTTTCTATGATTTGGAGCGTTTATCTAAACTTCTAAACGATCCTGCTAGACCAACAATATTAATTTTTGCCGGCAAAGCTCATCCTGATGATGCCCCCGGTCGTGAACTTGTAAAAATGGTGCATGAATTAACGCAACGATCAGAATTTCAGGGCAAGATATTGCAGGTAGAAAATTACGACATGGTATTAGCCCGACGTTTAGTGGCTGGTGTAGACGTATGGATAAATACACCTGAATATCCTTTGGAAGCGTGTGGCACTTCTGGGCAAAAGGCAGGTATGAATGGCGTGCTGAATCTCAGTATATTAGATGGTTGGTGGGATGAGGGTTATAACGGAAACAATGGATGGGCGATTACACCTCATGGTGCTGAATTTGATCATGAGTACAGAAATCAACAAGAAGCTAATGATCTGTTAGAAATTTTAGAAAATGAAGTGATGCCATTATATTTTGATAGGAATGGACAAGGTTATTCAGCGACTTGGGTAGAGTTAGCAAAAGAGTCTATGAAATCAATTATCCCTAATTTTAATGCACAACGTATGTTGTCAGATTATATGCAAACCTACTATTTGCCTGCACGAGACAAGTCAAAATTAATTAATGCTAATGATGGAAAAAATGCCGTTGAGCTAAATCAATGGAAATCAAAAATAAGAAAAGCCTGGCCAGGTGTAAGTATATGCTGTGTATCGGATAAACCTACTGCAGTGAAACAAGGAGAGGCCTTTACTATTAAGGTTAAGGCTAATTTAAATGGTTTATCAAGCAACGATGTGGTTGTTGAGTGTGTGTTGAGCGATGAAGATACACGAGACATGTTTGCGAAATACAACTCATATAAATTTTCGTCTGATGGACCGATGCTAGCAAAAGAACAAGTCTTTAAATTAACAATTAATCCTGATGTTTCTGGTATGCAATATATGAAGATTCGGATGTATCCATACCATGAATATCTATGTCACCCATTTGAGACTGGGTGCATGGTGTGGTTGCAAGAATAGGTTGAAGATGTATTGATTGCTTTTCTATTATACTTTTCAAGTAAGTCAGATAATTTTACCGTTAAATCAGAATCAATCTGATTCCAATCAAATTTCCATTGCCAGTTACCCTCTATAGTGCCAGGTGTATTCATACGGTGACCTTTGCCAAGACCTAACAGATCTTGCATAGGTAAGATTGCTATATCAGCAACTGAGTTTAGTGTTGCATAAATCATTGGCCATGGCATATTTTCCAGTTCATGATTTATAGATTGCTTAATATAGTGTTGAGTATCACTGGGTAATGATTCATACCAGGAAAGTGTAGTGTCATTGTCATGTGTAGCGGTATAAGCGACACTATTTTGTTTATGATTTTGTGGTAAGTATGGATTGTCACTGTTGCCATCGAAGGCAAATTGTAGAATATTCATCCCAGGTAGAGAAAAATCATCACGTAATTTGAGTACATTGGGCGTAATCGTGCCTAAATCCTCGGCTATCAAACACAAGTTAGGAAACTTTTGTGTTAACACCTCCAATAGTTCTTTTCCTGGTGCCGCAACCCAGCGGCCATTTACTGCCGTTTCTTCATGAGCAGGTATTTCCCAATATTCGACTAGACCACGGAAATGGTCTATGCGAATAGCGTCATATAACTCGGCTTGAGTACTAATACGATCAATCCACCAACTAAAGCCATCTTTTTCAAGCTGCTGCCATTGGTAATGCGGATTGCCCCAGCGTTGTCCAGTGGGAGAAAAGTAATCTGGCGGCACGCCTGCAACAAAATTAGGATGGCCGGTAGAATCTAAAGCAAAGTATTTTCTGTTTGCCCATACTTCGGCACTATCATGTGCAACAAAAATAGGCATATCACCAATAATTGAGATTCCTTTTTTATTTGCATATTTTTTTATTTCTTCCCATTGACTAAAAAAAATATATTGTTGAAATTTAATAGCCTCAATTGCTGAATGATTATTTTTGCTGAATGATTTTAATTCACTCGATTTACAATCACGGTATTCTTTAGGCCATTCAGTCCAAGATTGTTCTGCAAAATTATCATGTAGCACCATATAGATTGCATAGTTATTTAACCAGTAATTATGCTTTTCTATGAAAGTACTAAATTTTATAGTTTCAATATGATCGTTAGTTATTTTGAATCTTTCATATGCATATTGCAGGCATTGTAATCGACGAATCCAAGATGAATTAGTGTTATCATTTATTTCATTTTTACTAAGCCAGCCTTTGTCGACTAACCACTCAAGATTGATTAGTTGTGGATTTCCTGCATGAGCAGAAAGTGATTGATATGGGCAAAGATCTGGATGAGTAGGGCCAAGTGGTAAAACTTGCCATATGGTAAATCCGCTGGACGACAAAAAATCAATAAACTTGTATGTGTCTTTACCCAGGTCTCCAAAAGTTAATCTATGGGATATCGAAGTTATATGACAGAGAACTCCTGCACGTCGTTTAAGAATGGGTAGATTGGAGCTCAATGCCGTTAGCCGCTTTTGCGCATAGAGCCACCACCTTCCGGTGCACCATTACCAAACGTAAAGCTGGATGCAAGATATTCGGGCGGAGTAATATCTAAAAGTTCATATAAGTTAGATAAGTGATGCCGATAGAGTTTTTCAAAATCACTGACTGTTTCGGTTGAGTTATAGTCACCAAACCACCAAAACCAGTCTGAGCCTTCACAGATCGCCAACTGATGCATCGCTCTGTTAAGCAAATCTGCTGATAAATCTCCAGAATTTACTACATCGTCATAACATTGTTTTGCTTCGCATAACATTTCCCAGCCACGATTTTTATCTTCACTACCAATCCAAGTTGAAAAGTTGCCATATACCCAACTGCCTGCTACGAGTTTTGGTAAGACCTGAGTTTGTGTATTTTTATCTGCTAAATATTCTGAATAGGTAGTAAGTTCTATATCTGGATGGTTGGCTAAGTTTTTATATAAAGCATTTAAAAAATAGTAGCCATTTTCTGGATAATGCTCCCATGCATTCTCGCCATCTAATATGATTGACAAAATAGTATTTGGATGTTTTGAGTCTTCGTTGGCGACTTCTTTCAAGTTATGAATCAAGTTCGCGATAGCATCGTCTGCATGCCAACTAGAGTATTCAAAGCCAATTAAGTCTGACAATCTGTCATCTCTAAAAAAACAAACAATGTCTTGGTTGGGCAATCGATTGGGTAGATGTTCAAAATGATTTTGATTGGATTCTATGCTGGAGTGATTACTTTCAACGCTATTCGAATACACTCCTGCACCACTGGCTATCCACGTAAATCCATATTCTTGAAATAATTGACAAGCAGCCGTACTGATGCCGCCTTCAGAAGGCCAGCAACCATCTGGGACAAATCCGAAATGATGTTTAAATATTTCAATGCTTTTTTCTATATGCCATCTCGCACGTGCATCGCCACCTGGATATTTATTATGTTCAGGCATCGGTGCATCTGGCGTAGCTTCTAAAGCACAATTTAAATCTATCAGTAAAGGGATCATGGGGTGTGCGTATGGTGTGGTGGAGAGCTCGATTTGCTTAGACTCTGCCAATACACGGTAACGTGGAATAGTAGAAGTTAATAACTCACCAATTACTGTTATCAATTCATATCGATCGTGATCATCAAATGTGTGTTCTTTTTTTAATAGACGCTTAATACGTAAATCACTGCGCCGCACATGCTCGGCCAACCAACCTAAGTGATACCAGACAAGCAAGTCAGAAATGTATTGATCAGTGAGATAAGCAACGACCTGAGGATTCTCTCCAAGTTCTTCGCTAATTTTAATTAAACGATGATATGCAGGGAATCGTTGTATTACATGTTTTTCATGCGCTCTTGAACACCAATTGATAATTTTTATGCGTTGCAAATAATCTGTAGAGATGGTTGGGTATGCGAGTGCAGAAAGTAATGGGTCTCGCATGGGAGTTTCGTTGCTTAAATAATTAATAACCTGATTGGCATAGTCTTCTATTTGTTCTAATAATATAGGAGTGAAGTTCACGACTACTCGGGCTTGTGGATGTGCTTCTAAATGCATCGCCATATCGATATAGTCTTTTATCGTATGTAAATAAGTCCAAGGTTGTTGATAGACGCCGGTGAGTAAATCACGATATTCAGGTTGATGCATATGCCAATACAGCACGACCTTCAATTTTTCATCGTTAGGTTTATTAGCGAGCATGATGTACTTCTTGGCCAAGCATTTCAGGAGTTATCAAAATGCGGCCCATAGGGCTGACATAATATTTTTTACTATCATTTTCTAAATCATAGCCAATAGCAGTTCCATCAGGAATCACACAGCTTTTGTCTATGATTGCATTTTTGATTTTGCAATTTTTGCCAATGCGAACACTTGGTAGAATGACACTTTCTTTTATTGTGCTGAACTTTTCAACAATGACATCAGAAAAAAGCAGCGAGTGTTGTATCATAGCTCCTGAAATGATACAGCCACCTGAGACCGTCGAATCGATTGCCATACCACGACAATTTTCATCATTAAAAATAAATTTAGCTGGTGGATATTGTTCTGCATATGTCCATATAGGCCATTTCTTATCGTATAAATCAAGTTCTGGTGTCACATCAATTAACTCGATGTTTGCTTCGTAATAAGAGTCAATTGTTCCCACATCTCGCCAGAAAATGGGCTTATTCGTTTTTTCATCGCGAAACGGAAAGGCTGAAACACTGTAGTTATGCTGCACGGCATAAGGAATTAGATCTTTCCCAAAATCATGACTGGATGAAGACGTATCAGCGTCACGAATAAGTTGCTCAATTAAAAAATTTGTATTGAAGATATAAATGCCCATTGAAGCAAGTGATATATTTTCATTTCCGGGTATAGCTATAGGGTTTTCTGGCTTTTCATTGAAATCGGTTATGCGTGTGTCTGTATCTATTGTTATTACTCCAAAAGCACTAGCTTGTTCTCTTGGCACTTCAATACAGCCTACCGTTAAATCAGCATCATGGGTTAAATGATGTGCAAGCATGGTTCCATAATCCATTTTGTAAATATGATCGCCTGCCAAGATCAAGATATAATCGGGATGGAAGGTACGTATAATATCCAGATTCTGATAAACTGCATCCGCAGTACCTGCGTACCAGGATGTTTCAAGCCTTTGTTGTGCAGGTAATAATTCTACAAACTCCCCAAATTCGCCACGCAGAAATGACCAGCCTCTTTGAATATGGCGTATTAAGGAATGTGCTTTATACTGAGTCAAGACTGCTATTTGTCTAATGTCTGAATTCACACAGTTAGATAGTGGAAAATCGATAATGCGAAATTTACCACCAAAAGGCACAGCCGGTTTGGCACGCCATTCTGTTAGATTGAGTAAGCGAGAGCCACGACCGCCCGCTAAAATTAAAGCTAATGTTTTTCGCGTTAGCCGACTAACATAACGTTGTGATTGGTCAAGTTTCATTTATTTTATTCATCCATACTTAATATATATGTCATCCACGCAAACTATTTCTTCGCATTCAATTCATGCAGATTTGCAGAGAGTTATCGATGCTCAACACCACAATCCTTTTTCAGTACTAGGGCGCTGTAACAATAACACTCAATCAGTTATACGCGCATATATTCCTAATTGTAAAACAGTGCATATCGATGAGAATGGTGCAGAAATGACGCGCATACTCGATACGGATATCTTCGAATATACAGGCTCTCAAGATAATATTCTCGAACATTACAAATTCTGTTGGCAAACGAGCGAGGGCGATAAATTTTCTGAGTATGACCCGTATACATTTTCACCAAATATACCCGAATATGATTTACAGCTATTTGATCAAGGACAACATTGGCATATATATAGAATTTTAGGCGCTCATTGCCTAACTATAGATAATATTTCTGGTGTTAGATTTGCAGTATGGGCTCCCAATGCGGAACGAGTAAGTGTTGTTGCGGATTTTAATCGTTGGGATGGGCGGCGTCATCCTATGCAGAACTTAGGTGAAAGCGGTGTTTGGCTCTTGTTTATTCCGGAAGTTTCAATTGGTGCGCCCTATAAATATGAAATACGTAATCGAGAATCTGGACAAATATCGGTCAAGTCAGACCCTTATGCTCAACAATTCGAAATTCGACCAAAGACTGCATCTCTCATCACACAAGCCAGTAATTTTGAATGGAATGATCAGGAATGGGTAAAGCAACGTGAAGCTGCAGATTGGTTACATGCTCCAATGTCAATTTATGAAGTGCATTTAGGATCTTGGCAACGTGATGAAGAAAATAATTTTCTAAACTATAGAGCATTAGCAAAGCGTTTAGTTAGCTATGTGAAATCATTAGGATTTACGCATATTGAATTATTGCCTATTTGCGAACACCCGTTTGATGATTCTTGGGGTTATCAAACATTAGGTTATTTTGCACCGACTACACGCTTTGGTAGCGCAGATGATTTTCGCTATTTTGTAAATCATTGTCATGAACACAATATAGGTATCATTCTCGATTGGGTGCCTGCACATTTCCCCAAGGATGAGCATGGATTGATGCGTTTTGATGGCACATCTCTATATGAGCATGCTGATGTACGCCTGGCAGAACATCCTGATTGGGGCACATTAATTTTCAACTACAGTCGTAATGAAGTGCGAAACTTTTTACTCTCCAGCGCAGTATATTGGTTAGAAGAATTTCATGTTGATGGATTTCGTGTTGACGCTGTTGCCTCACTTTTATATTTAGATTATTCACGAGAAGAGGGCGAATGGATTCCTAATAAATATGGTGGTAATGAAAATTTAGAAGCGATCGATTTCATTCGTGAGCTAAACAATACCACCCATGGAGAATTTCCCGGTACATTAATTTTAGCAGAAGAATCAACTGCTTGGCCTCAAGTGACTCAACCAACTTGGATGGGTGGTTTAGGGTTTTCAATGAAATGGAATATGGGTTGGATGCACGATACATTGCAATATATGCATGAAGATCCTGTGCATCGGAAATTTCATCATGAGATTCTAACTTTTGGATTGCTGTATGCGTTTCATGAAAACTTTGTTTTGCCATTTTCACATGATGAAGTCGTACATGGAAAATCTTCGTTGTTATACAAAATGCCTGGTGATGAATGGCAACGTTTTGCAAATTTACGTTTGTTGTATACCTATATGTTCACCTATCCAGGGAAGAAATTATTATTCATGGGTTGCGAGTTTGCTCAGGGTGATGAGTGGAATCATCATAAAGCATTAGATTGGTATGTTTTAGATTATAAGCTTCATCTGGGTATTCGAGATCTTGTGCGGGATTTAAATACACTTTATGTGAAGTCCCAAGAGCTACATTATTATGATTTTGATGCGCAAGGTTTTGAGTGGATAGACTGCCATGATCATGAACAATCAGTGATTAGTTATATTCGAAAATCAAAAGATAGAAGCTTTGTAGTGATACTTAATTTTACTCCTGTAGCCCGAAATGATTATCGTATTGGTGTGCCTTACGAAGGAATATATAAAGAGAGAATCAATTCCGACTCGACATATTATGGAGGTTCGAATGTAGGTAATAATATGGCTGTAAAAGCAGAACCCATAACTTGGATGGGCCAACCATACTCGTTGAAGCTTACATTGCCACCTTTAGGGGCTGTCATACTAAGCCCAGAATAAATCGCTTGTCGGAGTAACCAATATTATTAACGACAATAAATACAAAATTCTTTTTGCAAGTAGTGAGATATTTCCGTTAATAAAAACTGGTGGGCTTGCTGACGTATCGCAAAGTTTACCTAGAGCGCTAAAGTCATTAGGTCAAGACATACGTTTGGTGATGCCAGCGTATCGACAAGCAAAAGATCAACTTACGCATATAAAAATGGTTGCACAGATTACTGTGCAAAAAAATGAAGTTGAACTTTTAAAAGCAACTTTGCCTGGAACACGCTTGCCAATTTGGTTGCTAGATTGCCCGAGTTTATTTGAACGCGAAGGCGGGCCATATACTTCACCCAAAGGCGATACTTGGCCTGATAATGCGCAACGCTTTGCAGTTTTTTCGAGAGTTATTGCTGCTATCGCGACAAATCAAATGGGACTCGATTGGCAACCAGATATACTGCATTGTAACGACTGGCAAACTGCCTTAGCTCCTGTGATATTACATTTTGAGAAATCAAGGCCTGGAATAATATTTACGATACATAATTTGGCTTATCAAGGTGTATTTCCATATTCAACGTTTGTGGATTTACAGCTACCTAGTGAGCTTTGGTCATTTGACAGTATGGAATTCTATGATGAATTTTCATTTATTAAAGGTGGTATTGTTTATGCAGATCAAGTGACTACTGTTAGCCCAACTTATGCAACTGAAATACAGACCAAAGAATATGGGGCAGGGCTTGAAAAGTTATTGCAGTTTCATTCTGAGAAGTTGACAGGAGTTATTAATGGCATCAATAAAGAAGAATGGAATCCAAATAAAGATAACAATATTGATACTACATATAATATTAAAACACTTTCACTAAAAACAAAAAATAAACTTGCCTTGCAAAAAGAACTTGGTCTTGAAGTAGGTGGGAACATACCTCTATTAGCTAGCATCTCACGTTTAGCGGCGCAAAAAGGTATCGATTTAATTGTGGGAGTATTGCCTTATCTTAAAAACTTTAAAGTACAGTATGTAATTCTCGGTAGTGGTGAAAAGGCGTTGGAAACAGCATTAACCAAAGCGGCTAATACTAATCCTGAGCAAGTGTTCGTTAGGGTTGGTTATGATGAAACGCTTGCGCATAAAATTACTGCAGCAGCAGACTTTTTCATCATGCCATCCCGTTATGAGCCATGCGGGTTAAATCAAATGTATAGTCAACATTATGGAACCATTCCAATTGTGCGAAAAACAGGTGGCCTAGCAGATACTGTTATTGATGAGACAAGTAAAAGTGCAGAGTCAATAAAAAATACTGGGATAATCTTTGAGAAAGATAGTGCTGTTGATCTGTTGAAAGCCATTATCCATGGTTTAGACATATATTCGAATAAGACAATATGGGAAAAAATGCAACTCAATGCAATGCGGCAAGATTTTTCTTGGAAAAATAGTGCCATGCAATATTTGGATTTGTACAAACGAATATTAGATAAGCAATAACAAAATAAGGTAATTAATTTCAGTATATAAATGACAGATCTATATCGGTTTTAATTATTAATTCGAATATCTGTAAATAAAGGTAAGTGATCAGACGCTAAGCGAGTCAGCTCTGTATTTGGTACTCGAGTTGTTAAAACTTCTGTTTGTTCATTAACAAAAATATAATCGATACGGGTAGCAGGGAAACGAGTAAAGAACGTTCCTTGTGGGCTTCCCTTGTTACTTTTTTGTGCTGTGTCTTTAAAAGTATCAGTAATATTTCGATAGAGTGTAGAAGACGGAAAGGTGTTAAGGTCTCCACAAAAAATTTTTATGCCATTACAATCTGCATGTCCCAGCCAATCTGCACCCAACACAGCTTCTAGTTGAATACGACGTGGGCGTGGCCTCACATCAAGGTGTGTATTTAGTATTTGTATGACTGTTCCATTTACTTCAACTTGTACCCAGATAGCACCGCGCGGCTCAAGAGTAGGGCTGCTCGAAATTTTAGGTAATATGTCTGCCTTTATTAGTTTCATCGGTAAATGTGTGAGAATCGCATCCCCATATCGTTCTTCTTCGATATGAATGGCCGGATGGAAATGAAATTCCATCTGCAGAAGTTTTGCGATTTGATGAGCTTGGTCTACAGTGCCAGTGCGGAATTTTTTCACATCTAATTCTTGTAAAGCAACTACATCAGGTTCGTAACGTGCTATTACTCGAGCTATTCGTTCCGGGGAGATCTTTCCATCCATACCAATACAGCTATGCACATTGTACGTCATGATCCGTAAAGTTTTTTGCTTTGTTTTATTACGAGTTGTGATAGTGGGTAGTTTTTTTTCTTCACGCCCAATGATGTTTTGTGCAGCAATACGTAAGTCAAAAGGTCGCAGATAATTGTGATTGCTATCTGCAATGAGAGTATCGCCAGGTAGTAATGCAAATGCATGCGTTTCATTTTCGCCTGGTCCTGCGTGAGAACCATTCTCTAAACGAAAAGTTTGATAGGGTATGCCGCTATGCCATCCACAAATAATAAAATCCCCAGCATTTTTATGCTGGCAAATGCTTATAACATCATTGGTTAGTTCATCTAAAAATGGATGGTTAGCACCAAATACATCTGCTCGATCTTGTGGCAATGAAAAGCATTTATCTTGCAGCCATGCAGTTGCTTGATTTGAGTCTTCTTTAACAATCACCAAAGGAACTTTGGCCTTTTCAATAAGTTGCTTGGCAATATGATTTCGATCTTCTGTAGTTAATTTATAAGGAGAATACACTTGTCCAAGTGGGCCCATTGCTGTAATTACGGGTTCATCCTTATTTGTATTTTTAATCACATCGATATAAGTAGAAAACAGTTTTTGAATCTTGTTACCACCTAGCAATCTTGCTCGATGTGATTGTATGCCATGTGACTCAGCAACATTTTGTTTGTGATTAAAGTTAGTTTTAAAGACATTGGCTATTGCTTCTTCAATTTCAAACTCATGTAAATTTGGATAAGGAATTACGTTTTCTTGACCATGATCTGAGTAGATCCAAATATCATAATGTCTACGCTTAGAGTGATGTGCAGCACGCCAGATAATTTTAATGGCTCTATCAATACCTTTTAGTGACCAGTGAGCAAATAGTGAACTAGGGCCCCTGCGGTGAGCTTGTTCGTCATAACCAAGGAAATTCAAATGAATGATTGGTAAGCCACGTGCGATATCTATTTTTGTTCCAATCGTAATAAGTTCTCTTAGTAATATACAAATAGCCACACGGGTTGGAATAAATTTTAATTCTTTAACAAGATTAAACCCTTTTGCAAATCCTGCAATACTATCAAATATGGCTAAAATAACTTCTAAAAAAAGTAATAATGCTGTTCTAACAAGACTAAATATATTTGTTAATAGAAAAAAAAGTAATACAAATGGATTTGCGGCACGTAATAATCCACCCCAGCCAAAAGAAGAAGCGCAGAAATGAGATTCTTCAGCACCACCTGTGTAGATATTGCAATAAGCACTGCCTCCTTTTAATAATGGTTCACCTTGTTGTTTTAAAAACTCCTCTATTTCTAATGAAGAGCTTGGTTCATACATGCGATGAATTTCTTTAGTTTCTCGATCCATAAAACTAAAGGTAGGTACTGCCGTTTTGTAACCATAAAATAGTTCACCTTGTACTGCTGGTGTGCTCGATGGTAGGCCAGTATAAAGTGAATGTAAGTGATAATGCTCAGATGTTTGCAGCTTTTTTAGAAATGGTAGATTCCCATTGTTCATTGCGCGTATTAACTGAGTGTGGGACAAACCATCTATCTGAATAATTATTAAACCTGATTTTATAGCAGTATCTTTAGAAGTAGGTAAACCAAGAACACGAATCATCCATTCACTGCGGCTGAACCAACGACGCACTTCACGTAGGAAAACTTCTATTTGGTATACCATTGTATTAGATTAATTTTTCGTATCATCTGGGATAAGAGCTGCACTGGCAGCATCGGAGAATTCTTTAATTCTTTTCCATTCAGCTTCTATAAGATTTAATGCTGAAGTCCAGGAATGGTATTCTCGATGGCGATGCTTGAGAGTTTTTTGTTGAAGCTTTTGAAAGTGTTCAAGAGCTTTATCTGCAGAGTGCTGCATTGAAAATTCCACTGCGGTAGCTCTTGCATTTATTTGTAGTTTTGTTATTTCAGGTTCAGGTTTTGATTGAATCCACTCTAAGGCATTTGTAAACTCGTCGATATTTTCACTATCGAGTAGCCTGCCATTAATGCCATCACGAACTACTTCTCTTACTCCAGGTGCATCTATGGCTACAACTGGAGCCCCACCAGCCATTGCTTCAGTGATTACCATACCTTGCGTTTCACTTT
>CAJHXG010000232.1_pt1 | contig 18453 bp, 17 predicted proteins | sample 9198481 | NCBI WGS metagenome assembly CAJHXG01 (sample SAMEA7708348, study PRJEB35096) | sediment metagenome | biome: marine neritic benthic zone biome [ENVO:01000025]; feature: sediment [ENVO:00002007]; material: shallow marine sediment [ENVO:03000034] sea grass bed [ENVO_01000059] ... | reverse complement strand
CAGTGGAACATTGTATCGGATTGGATTGAGGGCGACGTACCTCTATCACAAGCGATCATTGATGCCGGTGCAGAGCAATATGCAGCCGACAACAAGATTGCAGCACGTCCTTGTTCTGCTACTAATAATGATGATGATTTTGACCTTTAAGTAATAGTTTTACTTAATAGATTAAGTCATTAATTTCTTCTCAACCGGCCAACATATTAGTTGGCCGGTTAGTTGAAGAAGAAAAGAGAAAAAAGTAACAAAGTTTTAGGAAGTTGTGATTTGTTAAATAGCCTAAAGAGATATTAGGAATAATAAATCAGAGTTTCTTTGCTACGCTTTTGGTATATAAGATTTTAGGAAATTAATTATGAGCGAAACACCATTACTTTCAATTAATAATATTGAAGCGCTATATGGGGGAGTTATTCTTGCTCTCCGTGGTGTAACCCTTAATGTAAATAAAGGTGAAATTGTTTCTTTACTTGGTGCTAACGGTGCAGGTAAATCTACTACTCTGAAAGCATGCTCACGTTTGCTTGAAGCAGAACGTGGTGAAGTAACTAAAGGTTTCATTGAATTAAATGGTGAAGATATTTCGCAATACAATGCTTATGAAATGGTTAAAAAAGGTGTTGTGCAAGTATTAGAAGGTAGACATATTTTTTCTCACTTAAGTGTAGAAGAAAACTTGATGACTGGGTCATTTATTCAAAACATGAGTAAAGCAGAAGTGAGGCGCGGTATTGATCATGTATATGAATTATTCCCACGAATCAAAGAACGCCGTAAGAACCCAGGCGGTTTATGTTCTGGTGGTGAGCAGCAAATGATTGCTGTCGGAAGAGCGTTAATGTCCAAGCCAAGTCTAATTCTATTAGATGAGCCTTCGATGGGTCTCGCACCACAATTTATTGAACAAATATTTGAGATTGTTAAACGACTTAATGAAGAAGAAGGCGTTAGCTTTTTAGTGTCAGAGCAAAACGCAATGGTTGCATTACGTTATGCATCGATCGGGTATATGATCGAAAATGGCCGTGTGATTAAAAAAGGTTTAGCTAAAGATCTATTAGAATCATCTGATGTGGCAGAAATGTACATGGGTGGAGGTAAGGATAAAGTTTCGTTTGATGGGGTGAAGTATTATCATCGCCGTCGACCTTGTACGGTGTAGTAGGGAATTAATAACTATTGTTCTTTTCTCCCTCTTTAAAGAATAATTATATTATCTAAGCTCAGGTTTTAAAAAGTTAAGCTACTTTATCTAGTCGCTTTACCCATACTTCTAGCCCAGCTGCATTTAGATCAATATCTGATTTAAATAGCTCAATAAATGTAACCACTTCGTTTTCTGGGTAACGTTCTCGTAGTTTCGTTTTTAGATTCTCAGTTATTTTTTCCTTAATCTTTTGTTCTCGATTTTCACTATTCATACAGCTTTTTGCGATGTTGGCATATTTGTCAATACCTTCGCGAAGTTGTGCAGTTAATCTGTCGATTTCTGTAACACAGCCGAAGTGTGTCAGGTACATATTTTTAGGCTGATAATCTAACATGCGGGTGAGAGTATTCTGCCAGGCATCTGGTTCAAATTGTACGGGGGTTGTCGTAGGTAAAATAAACGCACCATCTTCGTTATCTAACTCTTTATAAGATAATCCGAAAGTATCACCGGTGAAAAAGCCATTGCTGGTTTTGTCATACACACAAAAGTGGTGGCGTGCATGGCCCGGTGCGTCTAAAAATTTTAGTGTGCGGTTGGCGAGCTGAATTTCATGCTCGTCTTCTGCAACGGTAACTCGTTGTTCTTCGATTGGAATAATCTCGCCATAATATTGTTTAAATTTTTCTTCCCCATACACCGCGATCGTACCGGCTACTAACTTTTCGGGATCAATCATATGTGGTGCGCCGCGTGGATGAATCACTAGTTTTGCGTTGGGAAGTTTGCTCATTAGCAAGCCTGCCCCTCCAGCATGATCAAGATGAACGTGAGTAGGTATTACATAATCGACATCTTCAACATTTAGGTTTTTTAATTTAATAGTTTCTAATAAGTATGGGACAGAATGCCCTGTGCCGGTATCGATAAAAGCTGCACGGCCATTTTCAACTATTAAGTAACAACATGCATGTCCAGGCTGCACATACATAGCATCTACGCAGGTGATGCCTGCATCATATTCAACAAGAATTGGATCCATGAAATTTAATTCATTAGCTTAATAAATTATGAGCACTAACGATGATGCCGTCTTCGTCTGCATAGAGATAATGTCCTGGCACAAAATCTACATCTGCAAAATGTACGGTAAGGTCTTGCTCACCTATGCCTTTTTTATCTGTTTTCATGGGTAACGTGCCTAGCGCTTTACAACCGATCTTAATGGTTGCGATCACACCTGAATCGCGAATGCATCCATTCACAACAATTCCAGACCAGTTATTGTCAGCTCCTGCTTGCGCAAGCAAATCACCTACAAGCGCTCTGCGAATAGAGCCGCCACCATCAATAACTAATACGCGATCTTCGCCAGGAGTATTAAGTGCTACACGCACTAAGGAATTATCTTCAAAGCATTTTATGGTAAAAATTTTTCCACTAAAGCAAATGTTGCCTCCGAAATCCGCAAATAATGGTTCTGCAACTGAGATTTTGCCTTCGTGGTCATCGCATAGATCAGCGGTTTTAAATGTCATTGCTTTGCATCCTTATTTAGTTATTACTTTCGATACCAGATTTAATCTGTAAACGCGGGTCTAAATATACCCCATGGTAGATAGCGAAGTAGTGTTTTTCGCCTGCTGAACTACCTAACTTATTTACCTATTCACGACTTGCATGACCGATATCCCAATTTTTATAGTAACTCTAAATTAGTATCTGTTAATATACACGCCCCATAATTACTTGGGCACGATTCAGGGGTCTGGAAATATATATTCAATCAGGGGTTATTTAAGGAGCAGATAGTGAGTAAGAGCAGAGCAGAACAAATAAAAGAATTAGAAAAAGACTGGTCAAGTAACCCACGTTGGGCAAACGTTAAACGTGATTACAGTGCTGAAGATGTTGTGCGTTTACGCGGCAGTGTGCAGCCTGAATATACCCTTGCACGAAGAGGTGCTGAGAAACTTTGGGAAAAAGTGAATGGTGGCGCTAAAAAAGGTTATGTGAATGCTTTTGGTGCGATTACTGCTGGTCAGGCAATGCAACAAGCTAAAGCGGGTTTAGAAGCGGTTTATCTTTCTGGTTGGCAGGTTGCTGCAGACGGTAACACTTCTGAAACTATGTATCCGGATCAATCTCTATACGCATACGATTCTGTTCCAACTATGGTTCGCCGTATCAATAATACGTTTCAGCGTGCTGACCAAATCCAATGGAAAAACATTGATGATGGAAAAATGTCAGAAGATGATGCTATTGATTATTTCTTGCCTATCGTTGCGGATGCAGAAGCCGGTTTTGGTGGAGTATTAAACGCATACGAATTGATGAAGAATATGATTGCTAACGGTGCTGCGGGCGCTCACTTTGAAGATCAACTTGCTGCGGTTAAGAAGTGTGGCCACATGGGTGGTAAAGTTCTTGTGCCTACTCAAGAAGCATGTCAAAAATTAGGTGCAGCACGTTTAGCTGCGGACGTAATGGGTGTGCCAACGATTGTGTTAGCTCGTACTGATGCTGAAGCTGCTAACTTAATAACCAGTGATTTTGATGACAATGATAAACCATTCCTTACAGGCGAACGTACTCAAGAAGGTTTTTATCGTGTCAAGAATGGTTTGGAACAATCGATTAGCCGAGGTATAGCTTACGCACCTTACGCTGACCTGGTTTGGTGTGAAACAGGTAAACCAGATATTGGCTTTGCACGTGAATTCGCACAAGCGGTACAAGCTGCTGTTCCTGGTCAGTTGATGTCGTACAACTGTTCGCCATCTTTCAATTGGAAGAAGAACTTAAGTGACTCACAAATTGCTAGTTTCCAGGAAGAGTTGTCTGGTTTAGGTTACAAGTTCCAGTTCATTACCTTAGCGGGTATCCACCTGAACTGGTACCGTACGTTCGACTTGGCATATAACTATGCTCGAGGCGAAGGTATGAAGCACTATGTTGAAATGGTTCAAGAACCTGAATTTGAAGGTCGCGAGCGTGGCTATACATTTGTATCTCACCAGCAAGAAGTGGGCGCTGGTTACTTTGATGATGTAACCACCGTTATTCAAGGTGGTTCGTCTTCTGTAACAGCATTAACTGGTTCTACTGAAGAAGAGCAATTTGACGAAAAATAATTAAAATCAAACCTAGTAAAACCCGGTATGTTCTTCACATATCGGGTTTTTTTGTTTCTATAGTTTGAAAGAACTTGTTCCTAAAGCATGTTTTTTATATATAAACTATAATTAAGTGTAATCCATAAAAAATAATTGAGGTTCATTCATGGCGCATCAGCCCTACGAGCATGTCAACGTTCCCGCAGAGGGAGAAGCTATAAAACTCAATCAGGATAAATCTCTAGATGTGCCTGATGTTCCTATCATTCCTTTTATTGAGGGAGATGGAATAGGGTTAGATGTTACTCCAGTGATGCGTCGCATTGTCACAGCTGCAGTGAAGAAAGCTTACAAAGATAAACGCCGTATCAGTTGGATGGAGATTTATGCAGGTGAAAAAGCTGCTCGTTTATATGGTGAGCACGAGTTCCTGCCTAATGAAACACTTGAAGTGATGAAAAAATATGTTGTTTCCATAAAAGGACCACTTGCAACACCTGTAGGCGAAGGAATGCGTTCATTAAATGTAGCCATTCGGCAAGATCTGGATCTATTTGCTTGTGTTCGCCCTATTCGATATTTTTCTGGTACGCCTACACCGATGAAAGACTCAGCTACAACAGACATGGTAATTTTTCGTGAAAATACGGAAGACATCTATGCAGGTATTGAGTGGGAAGCACAAAGCGAAGAGGAAAAAAAAATCATCAAGTTTTTGCGTGAAGAGATGGATGTAACAAAAATACGCTTCCCAGAAACCTCAGGAATCGGTATTAAACCCGTTTCAAAAGAAGGCTCAGTGCGACTAATACGTAAAGCGATACAATATGCAATAGATAATAATCGAAATTCAGTTTCCTTAGTGCACAAAGGCAATATAATGAAATTCACTGAAGGAGCATTTCGAAAGTGGGGATATGAACTTGCAATGCAGGAATTCAATGCAGAAGTTATAGGTGAAGGTCCTTGGTGCAAGATAAAGAATCCAAATACTGAAAATGAGATTATTATTAAAGATGTAATTGCGGATAATTTCTTGCAACAAATTCTATTAAAACCTGAAGATTACGATGTTATTGCTACACTAAATTTAAATGGTGACTACATTTCAGATGCACTCGCTGCACAAGTGGGCGGTATTGGAATTGCACCAGGTGCGAATATATCAAATGACGTTGCATGTTTTGAAGCAACGCACGGCACAGCTCCCGGGCATGCGGGCAAGAATAGAGTTAATCCTGGGTCAATCATATTATCGGCTGAAATGATGTTGCGATTTATGGGCTGGACTGAAGCTGCAGATTTAGTAAATAAAGGTATCTCCGGCGCCATTGCTGCAAAAACAGTTACTTATGACTTAGCTAGGGTACGTGCAGGGTTTGTTGCAAAAGGTCGTCGTCCAGGTACCTCCAAAGACGTTCAAGAAGACCTTGAGAGACTCATGCCGGGTGCAACACTAGTTAGCACCTCAGGGTTTGGTGAAGAAATAATCAAAAATATGGCTCTAGATTTGTAAATTAAGTTTCTATCTAAGTAAATGAAATAGTTCTTATTAATTGTAAAACATAAAGTTAAGATTTTTCTTAAAAATTAACATACTTATAATTTCAAATAACATAAATATTTTAATAGTATAGTTATTAAATTATTTTTTTTTCAACTATTGCGTAGTAATTCAAGCTAGGGTCGAAAAATGAGAATTGCTCTGCTCGAAGACGATATCGATCAAGCTAAGCTAATAGAAGTTTGGTTATCCGATGCTGGCCACCATCCCTATATCTATTATGCCGGTGCACAAATGGTGGGTGCGTTAAATACAGAAAGCTTTGATGTCATTATGCTTGATTGGGAAGTGCCCGATATGAGCGGTTTTGAAGTATTGCAATGGATACGTGAAAATCTTGATTGGAGTTGTCCTGTGATTTTCATTACTCAGCGCGATCAAGAAGAAGACGTTGTTAAAGCGTTTGAGGCAGGTGCGGATGACTATATGGCTAAACCCATTAACCGTGCAGAGATGCTGGCACGTATTAATACCATCCACAGAAGAAACAATCCTCCAGATGAAAATGAAACTATTTTAGATATTCCTCCTTATGTGATTGATTTGAAAAAACGCAAAATTGTTTGTGATGCAGTTGAGATTGACTTAACTCAGAAAGAATATGAATTAGCGTTATTTATATTACGCAATGTGGGGAAGGTGTTATCGCGTGGATATTTGCTAGAACGCGTTTGGGGTAGAAATCCTGATATTAATACACGTACTGTAGATACACATGTGAGTCGATTAAGGCGCAAATTAAATTTTACTAAAGAGAATGGTTGGAAACTCACTTCTGTGTATCAACATGGATATCGCCTAGAGCCTGATGTGGATTAAAGCCTTTCTCTCTTAATGTATCTAACAAGTTTTTCATGCGCTACTGCGCTTTCTTGAATGTTCTTCTAAAAGTAAATTTTGCTTAAGTTAAGTTAATCGGTGCCGATGGTTAATAAAAAAATTTGCATGCTTGGTGATTTTTCGGTTGGTAAAACCAGCCTGACGACACGTTTTGTAAAAAATATTTTCTCTGAAAAATATCTTAGTACCGTTGGTGTCAAAGTAGACACAAAAGAAATCAAAGTCGATAAGAAAACAACTCTAAAATTGATGATCTGGGATATTGCAGGCAAAGATAAGTTTACCACCTTGGATGATAATTACCTTAGAGGTTCAGCAGGGTATCTGTTAGTTGCAGATGGCACGCGACCACAAACCATTGAAACGGCATTTAAGTTACAAGTACATATGGCTGATAAGTTTGGTGATATTCCATTTTGTATGTTAGTAAACAAATGTGATTTAAAGAGTGATTGGGAATATTCTGATAAAGAAATAAGTATGATTAAGACAAAGGGCTGGTCCATTTTTGAGACTAGTGCTAAGTCTGGTGAAAATGTTGATACCGCATTTTTTGAATTGGGCCAAAAATTGATTGTATGAGTGAACATATCGAGAAGATTGCAGAAACCTTATATGCATTAACTGCACGTAAAATGAAACCGCTTATTGTGGCGGTTGATGATGAAAACAACTTCGTTTCACACTATGGTGAGCTAAGTGATTATAAGCTTCCGCAGTTTGATAAAGGTCAAAGTTGTGTTGAAGAGCTACCTTTTCTTGTGGGCTTAGAAGACGAGGCTTATGTGACATTGCCCATTGTTAACTTTAATGACGACAATGTTAGCAGCATTAACATCATTAAAATTAACTCTAATCGTTATGTGGTTTTGCTTGAAGCGGTAGATGAGTATCAACGAGAACAGCAGCTTACTCAATCTTCAAATGAAACTAAGCTTTTATATCAAAAGCTACAGCAATTAACGCAACAGTTAGAAATCGCAAACCAAACTAAGTCACGCTTTATTTCAGGCATGTCTCACGAGTTCCGCACTCCGATATCTTCAATCTTAGGCTATTCTAATTTATTAGCACGCAACGATTCTTTAAATGCTGATGAAGTTCAGCAGGCAAGGGCGATTGAGCGCAATGCACAATATTTGTTATCTCTTATTGATAATGTGTTAGAACATGCGCAATTAGAAGCAGAGAAATTAATAGTTAATATTGTCCCTTTTTTGCTGAATGACCTGATTGTTAATATTGGTTTAATGTTTGGCTCTGATGAGCAAAGTACTGGATTAACATTTAATCTTGAAACCAGTGAGTCTTTACCTGAAGTTATTTATTCTGATCAAATACGTTTACAACAAATTTTAATTAATATTATTGGTAATGCCTTTAAATATACTGAAAAAGGTTTCGTGACAGTAAACTTTGATTGGCTTGATGAAGAATTAGTCGTGAAAGTCACAGATTCTGGGCCTGGTATACCTATTGAACATCAGAAAAATATATTTCAGGCATATTCCAGATATAACTCTTATAGTAAAAAAGGCGCTGGGCTAGGTCTTAACATTAGTGCACAACTTGCCGAAAAACTACAAGGGAGATTAGAGTTAAAGTCACAGCTAGGTAAAGGCTCGGTATTTACTTTGGTAATAAAAGCTAGAACTGGAAGTTCAAATTCGATTATTAAAGAAATCGATAAATCCAACAATCAAGCGAAATGCGTGTTGGTCGTTGAAGACGATGAAGATTTAATAGAGTTGCTAAAAATCTATTTGCATGATTATGGTTATTCAACCATCTTTGCTACTAATGGGAATTCGGCGCTTCAGCAGTGCGAAAATGAATCTATAGATTTAGTGTTGTTAGACATGCAATTGCCTAAACTAAGTGGTGTTGAGGTAGCTAGGAGTTTAAGAAGCTCAAAATTTAAAGCACCTATTATTGGTATGACAGCCTCATCTAATATTGATGATAAAGTCAATGCTTTAGAAGCAGGTTGTGATGAGTTTTTATCTAAACCGATTCAACCAACATCACTACTAAGCGCAATTAATAATATTTTAAATTGTCATGGCTGAGCTATCTGAGGAAGCTCAGCATAAATTGCTGCATCTAAAGCAGGAGTACATCGCGAGCTTTCCTGATAAAGTAAATCAATTGCAAAACTGTTGGCAAAAACTTGAGTCCAAAAAATTTGCTGTAAATGAAATAAATACATTAGCCACTTTATTGCATAAAATTGCGGGCTCTGCTGGTTCTCATGAGATGCGCGATATTTACTTTGCTGCTCGTTCAGCTGAACAAATCTGTAAAAGAGCTGAATTGGCGGATGTTGTTATGTCCAGTTTCAAGACTGATCTAAAATCCAGTTATGAAAGGCTAATAGGACTGTTGCAAGCGCCTGCATAATGTAAGGGTAGAGCGGGCTGATATCAGTCTCTAACTAGCTGTAAGGATAAAATATTTATAATATTTCTGATCAATAATTCATAAATAAATGATTTGTAAAGACAAATAACTTCTTAAATTAATATTTGAAAAAGTTAATTATTTTGTGACATTGGTTTACAATAGCGACCCCAAAGTGTGGCCTTATAAGTGCTATATTTTCCAAATAACAATATTGACCGCAACAAACCCACTGGGAGATAAACGTATGAAACATATTGGTTTGCTACTTGCAGCGCTTTTTGCTGCAATGGTATTGGCAGCTTGTCAAACTACCACCATGGCAGAAGCTGAAGCACCTGCTGCTGAAATGTCTGAAGAAGAAAAGATTGCTGCTGAAATGGCAGCTGAGCGTGAAGCTAATATTGCTGAATACGAAAGGCAGAAGAAATTGGCTATGGAAGGCGGAGAAAGCCAGCCAGCTGCAGCTCCAGCGATGTCATCTACATCAGGTGATCTATATCCGCCAAATGCCCGTCCAGGTGAGTGCTATGCACGTATGTTAATACCAGGTGAGTCGCGCACAATCACTGAAAAAGTCATTAAGAAAGAAGCTTCAGAGAGAGTTGAAATTATCCCAGCTACATATAAGACTGTAACCAAGCGTGTTTTAGTTAAGCCTGAAACTTCTAAGCTTGTTTCGGTTCCTGCTAAATACGGGACTAAAACTGAAAAGATCCAAATTTCTCCAGCTACTACAGTTTGGAAGAAAGGCGCAGGTACTATGGCTGCTGGTGCGGGCTCTGGTGCTGCAGGCGGTTCAAGTGCTGCTGCAATAGTTGATCGTTTTGGCAACCAAAAGATTATTGGAACACGTGTAACAGATACTGGTGAGTTAATGTGTTTGGTTGAAGTTCCAGCACAATACAAGACAGTTACTAAAACAGTTCAAGTTAGCCCTGCGACTACCAAAACAATTACTTCTCCAGCAGAGTATAAGACAGTACAGGTTACTGAATTAGTAACTGCGGCCCAAGAAAAGCGTGTTGCTATTCCAGCGGAATATGGAACGCTTACTCGTACTGAGCAAGTTCGTAGCGAGCAATTAACGTGGGTACCTGTGTTATGCCAAGTAAATATGACTACTGGTAATGTAACTACATTACAAAGCGCACTTAAAAAGAACGGCTGCTATGTATGTAATGTTGACGGTATTATGGGGCCATGTACTTTGCGTGGTGCACAGTGTTACGCGAAGAAGAAAGGCCTTCCATACGGTACTAACTTCGTTACTGTAGAAACTATACGTGCTCTTGGTCTTAAGTTCTAAGTAACTGCTGTAAATTAGATTAGCAATAATCTGAAATTTCTAAGTAAAAACGCCACGCATTTGCGTGGCGTTTTTCGTTTCAGGATTAATTTATAGTTCTAAGCGGCATATATATGCATACAACTGGTCTGCTTAATCAAGCCCTTAGTATTGAATTTGATTTAATTATTCTTGAATAGCGATTACTATTAGTTGCTTATGCAGTGGAAAATAGCAAGATTATTAATATCCCTGTCAAATATTTTCACACCCTAAGACTTCATTGCATTAATGAATATACAAATAATTTCTGATGTTCATCTCGAATTTGGAAGTTTCGACTTACCAGATGAAGAGTGCGATGTGTTGATTGCTGCGGGAGATATTGGTGTAGGTTTAGAAGGCCTTGAGTGGTTGCAAACACTTGATATACCCGTGATCTATGTGGCTGGTAACCACGAGTATTGGGGGTTCGAAATAAATGAGCTGCAAGATGAATTGATAGGCATGAGCAAGGGTAGCAATGTACGTTACTTGGAAAAAAAGAGTGTTGTCCTAAATGGTGTTCGATTTCTAGGTTGTACCATGTGGACTGACTTCAATGAATGTGATGATGAAGAGATGATGGAAGATCTGCAAAATATTATGAATGATTTTCGATATATCTCACTTGATAAATCCACCATTACACCTGATCAGTTAATTAAGATAAATCACGATTGTAAAAAATGGTTGGATCGCGAGCTAGCTAAAAAACATGATGGTGCAACCATTGTAGTTACTCATCATGCGCCTACTAAAAAGAGTTGGGCTGATGATCCTGATGATTATTTAAAGTTTGCTTACTGCAATCAGTTAGAATCCATGCTTAAAGAGAACCAAATAGATTTATGGGTGCATGGGCACATACACCATACTAGTGATTATACAAAGCATGGTGTACGAGTAGTATGTAACCCACGTGGCTATAAAGGCTATCAAACAGTAGATGAATTTGATGCCAAGAAGAAATTTAAGGTATAGAATTCAAATCTTTCTTGGAAACACGGGTCGATACTAAAGTTATAAATTTATGGCTACAAAAAATATATTTAAAGTAAGTTTTTACAATCAAGGTAATGTTTACGAAGTTTATGCAAGTAAGGTTTATCAGTCAGATTTGCATGGTTTTATCACCATAGAAGAGCTGAAATTCCATGAACGCACTAGTGTAGTGGTTGATCCCGGTGAAGAAAAACTTAAGACAGAATTTGAGCAAGTGAAACGGGTTTTTGTGCCTATGCACGCAATCATACGTATCGATGAAGTAGAAAAGCAGGGTGTTGCAAGGATATCCGAAGCAGGTGAAAAAATTGCGCAATTTCCTTCTCAGATATACAACACAGGTGATGATAAAGATACAAAGTCTTAAATACTTCATGGATAAGAAGTTCTCACGCTAATCATTTAACGATCTGCTAATATTTACCCTTGTTATATTTGGAGAGATGCCAGAGCGGTCGAATGGGCTCGCTTGGAAAGCGTGTGTGTCCTAATACGGCACCGAGGGTTCGAATCCCTCTCTCTCCGCCAACCAGTCTTGACTCTTGCAAGAGATACTTAAATTAGAAAATAACTGCCTATTTCTGCAGGCTTTGTGCATAGTTATAGTTGCGAAGGGGCACCGCGAAACCTAATTATTATCGGAAATCACCCAAAGTACTCTTTCGTAAAAAATCCGGTGCCCCTTGCGGTCAACGATTGATTGGAGCAAGTACTTCTAAACACACTTGTATTGTCATAGTGAATGCCTGCTTTTGGCTGAATGCAGACATTAGGTTGGAAATTTTAAATCAAAGCTATCTAATGACTGCTAACGGCCCAAAGCGGACATAATATTTCTCGAGTATAGGTTCAATTCGTTTTGGTCGTGTAAAATGCTGTGGATTCAATTTAGCGCAAAAAAAGGAATTATTCTTATTCGTAATCTAAGTTTGTAACTTCTTTTTTGCTACTTTCCTCTTTGTCACTTTTTTCTTTGACGATGCGTATGCTTTCTTTGATGCTGCGTATGCCTTTTTCAATGCAGTAATCTCAGCTTCTGCTTTTTTCTCGGCAGCAACGAGTTTTTTCTTAAGGGCTGCTACTTCTTTATTGCTCTTCACTTTTAGCTGAGCTATTTTTTTCCTCAAGGCAGCCGTATCTTTCGCAGCCTCTTTTTTCAAAGCAGCTACATCTTTTGCAGCCACCTTTCTTAAGGTAGTCAATTCCTGTTTTACACTAGCTATCGTGGTCTTCTTTATAGACTTCTTTTTTGTTGTTCTTGCGACCATAATAAACTCCAGTTTTTTAAGATAAGTGTAGTGTCTCAGGAATGACAGCTAGTAGCTATAAAACAATTATATCTATTAAAGACCGACAAAGCGGACATTTAATAAGTAGACACTTTGGGTAGCAAGGAGTCATGAATTGTAGAGTACAATTATTAAAGATGTAGTTATAACAGTAGTCACTGAATGCTTAGCATGTAGTCCAAGCGAACCCCGGTTCGGGTTTATGCTCAAATTCGGAGTAATGATTAACAATTTGTCTCTGCGGCAAGTTCAGGTAAATTTTCTCACAAGAATTCAGGGGCTTGCGGATCAAAGGGGTACCGAGGATTCGAATCCCTTTCTCTCCGCCAACCAGTCTTGTCTCTGCACAGAGATACATTAATTTAAAAATAATAGTCTATTTCTGCAGACTTTGCGGAGGTTCTAGGTACCAAAGGGGCACCGTGAACACTTATTCGTAGGGTACTGACAAGTTAACTCCTTCGCATCAGCGAAATCAAGATAAAATATATCCTATAAAGCTACTGCACATTTCCAAGTCGCAAAGGCATTGTCTCTAAATAATCGGTAATGCTTAGCGGAAACTAAATGTCTGCCAAGATTGAATAGATTGCATATTGCTGCATGCGCACTTAAAAACCGTTGTGCTTGCTGTGTCGTTTTGAATCGTCGCATCCCTCGCTCTCGGACGCGCGTGGGCTGATGCGAAAGCTCGGCACGGTTATTCGCATATTGTGATGTATCGTGAATAGATTCTGGGATGAGTTCACGATGTGCAACCCCATAACTTCTTAACTTATCCGTGACTATTTTTCTGGGTTCATTGCCATGATTTCTTAACAAGCGTTTGAAGAAACGCTTAGCTGCTGCACCGTCTCTACGTGCTTGTAGAAACACATCCACTACTTCGCCATCCTGATCCACAGCGCGCCATAAGTAATGTTGCTTACCATGAATCTTTACGAATACTTCATCGATGTAAAACGTGTCGCCATATCCTTGGTGTCGACGCTTCAATCGGCGGGCATAGTGAGGTCCAAACTTATTGCACCACAAACGAATAGATTCGTAGCTGACTTCAATGCCACGCTCTGCTAATAGATCTTCGATATCTCGATGACTGACATTAAACCGATGATAGAGCCAGACGGCATATTGAATGATGTCAGAAGGAAATCGGTGACGCTTATATAGGCTAGTTGATTTATTCATCTAGCAATTGTCGCCTAGATGCGTTTAACTTGTCAGTACCCGTTTTAGTTGTGATTCACTGATGCAAAGAAGTTAACTTGTCAGTACCGTATCATAGCTCGATATTAAGTAATAAAATAATAAAAACAGAAGAATAAAACAATTTTATAAATTTACCCTGTACTTGACCATTATAAAAGAATTAACTTTTGGACATAATTAACTACATTTATTTATTAAGATGACTTAAATCAAACAATGGCTATATCCACTTGTTATATTAAGAGGAGTTCATTCGACTAGTAACAGCCTATACTAATAATGATTTTAGGGAGACGAGCATGACAAAAATAAGTCGGCGAATGTTTTTGAAGTTGAGTGGAAGCAGTGCAGCCTTAACAGGCGCTGTTGTTACAGGCGGCTTTTTACAGTCAGCTCCAGCACAAGCAGATTCATCCACTATCTTACCTTATGGAGAAGTAAATATAGGTAAAGCAGGAGGAATGAAAGTGAATCAACCTGTTAGTTTCTCCTATCCAGACAAATTCTCACCTTGTGTCGCAATAAGAATGGGAGAACCTGTTTCAGGTGGCGTTGGCCCTAATAACGATATTGTTGCGTATAGCACTTTATGTACTCACATGGGCTGTCCCGTAGTGTACGAGTCTCAATCCAAAATATTCAAATGCGGATGCCATTTCAGTACCTTTGATGCGGAACAGGTAGGTCAAATGATATGCGGACAGGCAACTGAAAATCTTCCAAAAATCATTCTGAATTATCACCCAAGTGATGACAGCATTAATGCAGTCGGTGTAGATGGCCTTATATATGGCCGTCAAGCAAATGTACTGTAAACGAGGAGAGTGAATTCATGTCAACTTTAATAAATGATCGAATTTCCTTGCCACCAAAAGATGCGGAGCGAACAAATTTAACCTGTCATTTTTGCATTGTTGGATGTGGCTACAACGTTTACAAATGGCCTGCAAATAAAGAAGGTGGTCGCGATGCAGATAAAAATGCATTAGGCCTAGATTTCACGCAACAACTTGGACCACTGCAAACCACGTTAACACCTGCGATGACGAATACTATTCGCAGTAAGTCCGGCGAAAGCTACAACATTATGATCGTTCCCGATAAAAATTGTGTTGTGAATAATGGTTTGTCATCAACGCGTGGTGGTCAGCTCGCCAGCATCATGTATAACGGCCATGGCTCTTCTGCAAATCGTTTACATCATCCGCGTATTTATACCGGAGATGATTGGACAGACACAAATTGGGATCAAGCACTATCTTTGTATGCAAAAGTAACTAAAGCTGTGCTTGATCAAGATGGCCCAGATGGAGTGTTCTTTAATTGCTTTGATCACGGTGGTGCTGGTGGTGGCTTTGAAGATACTTGGGGTACGGGAAAGCTCATGTTTTCTGCAATCCAAACCAAGATGGTACGTATTCATAACCGCCCTGCATACAACTCCGAATGTCATGCAACACGAGATATGGGGATTGGAGAACTTAATAATAGTTATGAAGATGCTGAATTAGCAGATGTTATCTGGTCTATTGGTAACAACCCTTATGAAACTCAGACAAATTATTTTTTAGAGCATTGGGTTCCAAATCTTCAAGCCGCCACAATCGATAAGAAAAAGAAGCGATTTTCTGGAGAGACAGTAGATCGCGGCAAAGTTATTTTTGTTGACCCACGCAGAACAGTATCTGTTTCAGTGGCGGAACAGGTCGCTGGCAAAGATAACGTACTTCATTTGGCAATTAATCCGGGCACTGATATTGCCTTGTTTAATGGTTTATTTTCCTATGTTGTTGACCAAGGTTGGCATGACAAAGAGTTTATCTCAAAAAACACTTCTGGATTTGATGATGCTATAAAAGCGAATCACTTACCGTTAAAAGAATGCAGTAAGATTACTGGTGTGTCTGAGCAAGATATAAAGCAAGCTGCTAAATGGTCTTACAAACCTAAACAATCAGGCCATCGCCCACGAGCAATGCACGCCTATGAAAAAGGCATTATTTGGGGAAATGATAATTATCATATTCAAGTAGCCCTCGTTGATTTGGTGCTAGCTACTCATAATGTTGGTCGCCGTGGAACTGGGGTAGTACGCATGGGTGGACATCAAGAAGGTTATGCACGTCCACCTTATCCTGGCCCTCGACCCGCGCCTTATATTGATCAAGAAATTATAAATGGGAAAGGAAAAATTCTTACTGTGTGGGCTTGCAATGCATTTCAAACAACTTGTAATGCCGAAATCTATCGTGAGGCCGTTATTCGCCGCTCAAACATCGTAAGAGATGCTATGTCCAAAGCACATGGCGCATCGACAGATACACTTATTGATGCAATTTTGGAAGCAGTGAATAAACATGGTGGTTTGTTCATTGCAACTGTAGATTTATATCCAACTAAATTTGCCCAAGCAGGTCACTTAATGTTTCCAGGAGCACATCCTGGTGAACGTAATCTGACTTCAATGAATGGCGAGAGAAGATTGCGGTTGTCAGACAAATTTATGGATCCGCCAGGTAGTGCAAAAGCAGATTGTCTAATAGCTGCCGATATGGCAAACACAATTAAGGCAATGTATGAAAAGGATGGGAATGAAGAAATGACAGCACGCTTTGCTGGTTTTGATTGGAAAACAGAAGAGGATGCGTTTAAAGATGGATTTGCAAAACCGGAGGGGATTGATAGTCAAGGCGGCGGTACAGGTAATTTAGTCACTTATGAGCGATTACGCGTAATGGGTAATAATGGCGTACAACTTCCGGTAAAAGAATACAAAGATGGAAAATTGATTGGCACTGAAATGCATTATACAGAGGGAAAATTTGATACAGATGATGGAAAAGCGCATTTTAAAAGTTCACCGTGGAAAGGGTTATTGCCGGCGGTACAAAAACAGAAAGATAAGTATCAATTTTGGGTGAATAATGGTCGTGCTAATCACATTTGGCAAACTGCGTACCATGATCAATACATCGAGTTTAGGAAAAATCGATTCCCTATGGCATTTATTGAAATGAATCCAGAGGATGCTAAAAAACTAAGTATCAGTTCAGGTGATATTGTCGAACTATTTAACGATTACGGGGCAGTAAATGGGATGGCCTATATAGAGCCCGATATTCGTAATCATCAAGTATTCATGCTATTCGGGTATCCTTTTGGTGCTGCTGGCGATATTACGACGGAAGCTGTCGATGAAAATATTGTTCCGTACTATAAAGGCACATGGGCCGATATTAAACGAATTGGTAGCATGGAGGAATATAAGGCGAACGTTAGTTTCAAAAGTCGACGTTACTTATAAATATTAATTTTTTATTAAATTCTCACAACTTTACTCTTTTGAGTCGTAAGGTTGAATGTTCGTTAACAACTCAAAGCATTTATTAAACATTTGAGAGGTTTAGGCTGTAAGGATCATCTTAAATCCTGCTATTATCAAAACAATTCCAAGTATTGCTTTTAATCCATTTGATGCTAATTTTCTTTTCGCAAGTTCAGTTCCTATTATTGCCCCGAAAACAGCCACTACAACCAAAAGTGGAATGCCAACTGGAGTTTCACTAGTTGCTAACAAGTAACCTGTCAGTGCGGCAATTGAATTTATAAGGATAAATGCCGCTACAATAGGAATGGATCCTTTTATAGTGCTCCAGTTAAATAGTAGTAGTAACGGGCTTAGATAAATGCCACCACCCACTCCGGTCAACCCGGATATGAATCCTAAAGTTCCGCCTACTAATATCACTAACCAAATATTAGGTTGCTTAATAGTCTCAACTTCTATTGAAGGCCAAAACAACCTCAATGCTGCAAGCAGCAATAAAAATCCCACAATTGTCATATATAAAGTCGATTCGATAGTTAATGCGCCGCCCATGTACGCCAACGGAAGAGATGCAGCCATAAGAGGAATAATTAGACGCCAGTCAAATTTAAACCACATATGACTTCGCCATATAACTAGGATTGTTACGAAAATATTCATTGTTAATGCAGCGGGTTTCATAATCGAAGGTTCTAACCCGAATAAAGCCATTGCAGCTAAATAGCCTGACGCTCCACCATGACCAACAGATGAATAAAGTATGGCTGCAACACCAATGGCAATTAACATTAATATGGAATAGTCGAGAGCGAACATGTAACTTTATTTTATGTGGTTGTGATTAAAATAGTCTGACTATTTATGATTAGTATTGTGCTTATTGTAATTAGTTACTGAAGCAGTCTCACATACTAAAGGACATGTAAAGTTAACATTTTGGAGTGTTACCTAATGACCGTTTATAGCCAAAAGCGGACATAACTTAAAGCACTAAGGAGAAATTCTGGTTGGAAATCTCAATACAACATAGTTTAATGACCGCTAACGACCCAAAGCGGACATTAGATCACTTCGCGTTTTTCAGCGCATCTTGTATCAGTATTTCCATCTCATCATAATCTTTGATACCGCGTACAAGCTTTTCATTGATAAGGAATGTTGGCGTGCCGGTTACATCGTAGTTAAAAGTTGCATCCTCTCTCATACTGTTAACAAT
>CAJHXG010000004.1_pt1 | contig 18640 bp, 21 predicted proteins | sample 9198481 | NCBI WGS metagenome assembly CAJHXG01 (sample SAMEA7708348, study PRJEB35096) | sediment metagenome | biome: marine neritic benthic zone biome [ENVO:01000025]; feature: sediment [ENVO:00002007]; material: shallow marine sediment [ENVO:03000034] sea grass bed [ENVO_01000059] ... | reverse complement strand
TTAAATGCATCACGAATTGCGACATAAGCATCTTCATGCGCATGGTTATCGTGTTTTTTTCGACTGACGACAATCTCCTTATCAGGCACGGTTATATCAATGCGTACGTCATAAAGATTACCCTGATGGTGACGATGATGCTCAGCTTCAATAACGACACGACAATGTGAGATATGCGGGTAATAATGCTCAAGCTTTTTCGCTTTCTCGCGAATTTTTTCCTCCACAAAATCCGAGTGTTCAAAACCTCTAAACGTTATTTGTACTGGGGATTGCATTTTTGGCTCTCTATTTTTTTATTCATATAATCTTATATGTGGAAACTATACTTATAACTAATATAAACTGATATTTGAATGGGATATTGACCAGTGTCAAAGCTGAGACACTCAATGATGGCTTAAATAAGACATTATGGTTCTCAATAGACGGTCAACACTAGTCATTTCATTATTATTTATCGCTATAATCTCATCGATTCTTTATGTATCTATTCGTCAAAATGAAAGCATTTTATTTCTGGAAGATTTGGCAGCTGGCCATGAGAAAAGTCGACTTAAAAGCCATACACCTAAACCAAAACAAATATCAATTAATTATGAAATCAAAAGTAATCAGTACCAAGCAGATTTATATATCCCTCAAGAATCAGCATTAGCGAGTATCGTTCTAATACCTGGAGTAGCGGCACAAGGCAAAGAGGATTTGCGATTAGTAGCATTTGCTACAACACTGGCACGTAGCCGTTTTATGGTTCTTGTTCCAGAAATCTCTAACCTACGTGAACTCAAAATTCGGGCTGAAGACAGTCGTACTATTATAGATGCATTTACATATCTTATTTCTCGTCCTGATATTCCAGTACAAGGGCAAGCTGGAATAGGCGCGTTTAGTTATGCTGTCGGTCCAGCCGTCTTAGCGGCACTTGATCCTGAAGTTCGCGAAAAAATTGACTTTATATTGAGTGTTGGTGGTTATTACGATGTTGAACAAGTGATTACTTTTTTTACCACAGGGTATTTTAAAAATGAAAACGGCTGGCAATATATAAAACCAAACGAGTATGGTAAGTGGGTATTTGTTCTAAGCAATATTGAACGCTTATCAAGAAAAACTGATAAAGAAATCTTCTATGCAATAGCTCAGCGAAAAATGGATAACCCAAATGCATCGATCGAGGATCTGACCGATAATTTATCAGTTGAAGCAAGCTCGATACTAGCTCTATTAAAAAATCAAAATTATAGTGAAACTCTAACTCTAATTACAGGCATTCCAAATGCCATTCGCGCTGATTTAAATGCGTTAAATCTCTCTAACAAAAACCTTTCTCAGCTAAACGCAAAACTTATATTGCTACACGGTATTGATGACGACATTATTCCCTATACTGAAAGCATTTTATTATCTAGAGCTGTAGCGGAAGGTCAATCTGAATTATTTATTGTTGACGGTCTAGCACATGTAAATGTTCACCCTAATCTACTGAATCAATGGAAGTTATTGCGCGCAATTGATGCTTTGCTAGATCTTAGAAAAGACCAACTTGAATAAAATGGCCGCATGTTTGACGCAAATCAACTCATGATTAAGCCAAAAAATAGTATAAAAAGCAGGTAATTAACCAGCAAAAAGAAACGATGCCAATATACGATTTTAAATGTAATAGCTGCGGTCATGAATTTGATTTAATTGAATCAGTAAATGAACATGATGAACATAAAGAAAAATGTCCAAAGTGTAAAAGTAAAGATATAGAGCGTGTTTTCAGCGCTGTTAGTGTGCAAACATCTAAAAAGTCATGAGCTTAATAATTATCTCTACAAAAACCCCTGTTAATAGCTTTTAAAGCTATAAATTTGCTTCAATAAAGCGTACAAGATTTCCTTGATCCATGGCTCCCGCCTGCCGAGCAACTTCTTTACCATTTTTAAATACCATAAGCGTAGGAATGCTACGAATTCCATAGCGTGATGCAATATCTTGAGAAAATTCAGTATTAAGTTTAGCTAACCGCGCCTGTGGTTCAATGATTGCACTTGCTTGATCAAATATAGGCGCCATCATATTACATGGGCCACACCATGGAGCCCAAAAATCTACTACAATAGGAATGCTAGTTTTATTAATTACTTTTGAGAAATTGCTGCTGCTTAACTCTAATGGCTTACCTGCAAACAATTCTTGATGACACTTGCCACACTTAGGTTGCTGCACAAGCTTTGTGTACGGCACACGATTGGTTGCCTCGCAATGGGGACAGGTAATATGAGCTAATTCAGCTTCCACACAAAATTATATGATGTCAAAAAAAATAAATTTCAAGTTATTTATGGAACTTGCAGAGTATCTAAATATATGAGTAGTTCGAAAATACGTCCGCGCACAAAGGTTTGTGAATTATCTGGACCAAGCTCAAATATACTCTCAGACTGATAGCGATTACCCCATACCGGCATGCGACTACCACCATGAAAAGCCACATCATCACTACCATCAATCATGCGGTAGATACTTGAAATAGGAATGGAGCCATTATTTGTCTTAGCAAGAATGGTAAGATCGGCTGGCTTAATAATTAGCCTTGAAGAATAAGGACCATCGCCCTTGCCACTCGCACCATGACAATTCTCACATGATCTCGCATATTCATTTTTACCAGCATCTACAGCCTTATTCACTACATCTGCAAATGCTTGTCCACAGATTACATAAAGTAAAATAAGTAGAATTGGGACCTTAGATAGTTGATTTTTAAATAAACACATTAATTGCATCCTTACACACTACTCGCTTTCAGTTTGCAATAGCATATTATTCTAATAACTCCTGAATGTTGATCTAGCGCAATAAAAACTAATTTGAATTTAGCTTTGAACAAAATAACCAGGAAAATGTGAAGTACATGCCATGACATGTGTAATCGCATTGGTATCATATTCGTCACCAGAACGATATTCTTCAAAATAATCATTTAACTTCTGCACACGCTCTGGCATCTCACTAGATGCTTGCAGCCCTATTGATACACCATAATTAGTAAATGCAAATTTAGTATCTGGTAGATAAGGTTCTCGACAAAAATATCCTGGTTCTTGCCACATATGGTCAAGCATTGAAACACACCGTGACTTTTGTATTTTCGCCCATTCTTCATTTGGGAAAAAATGTGTTAACCACAACATCATACCCAATCCCAGGTCTTGTGTAATAGTAAGATCAAAAGCAGTTTGGTCTATTAATTTCTTCATATCGCCTATTTGGTGCAACAAAGAAGATTCATCCAACATGCGATAGGAGATATAACCATCAAAAGCATCTAGTGCACCCAAACCATAGCCTGGATAAGGTGCGTCCAGGGTTTCATTCATTTTCCAAATTACACCTTTATTCGGGATAACAAACCGATCATGAATCTGTTCTACAAGCTCAACACCTTTATCTTGATAAGTTGGAATAAATTTCCCAAGCACTGCAAGTGCATACAACCACATTGCAAGATAATGAAAATATTGACCATCTCTATCTGCTGCTTCTCCAATACGTATTCCTCTCACTCTTCCTAACACACGTTCTACTTCTGCTACTAACCATTCCGCTTGTTTTAGATATTGATCTTCATTTAGCTCTTTATAAAGTGAAACTAGCAACACCAATCCAAAGGCATCTGTCCATAAATAACGCAAACCATTTGGCCATATAGACTGCTCACGCATCCATGCAAGCTTATCGAGAACATACTCGATATCTTTATTTACCGTCATGATAATGATTACAACCCAAATGGATAAGTATCAGGGAGCGCCTCTAATTCTTTTGTTCTGAATGGATTTACAGCTTGTGTTTTATCAAACCAAATATATTCATCAAACTGTTTGGGCAAGATAGCATGAAAGTAATGACTCGCAAGTTCTGTTTCAGGTCGATATATGACACCAATCGCCCGCTCTAATCGAGACTTTAATAGTTCAGCATGAACTTCATTAGATTTTGGATTTTTCAATGCTAATAAAAAACTTGGTAACTCAGTTTGATGAAAAACTCTTTCGTAACTATTCTCAAGTGATGGTGTCACTTGCTTAACTTCCATAGGCCCGTCCCAATCTGATGCTGCTGCAACGGTACCGTTATCTGTACCAAACCCAATGTTATAGCTTTCAAAATTAAGCTCTTGACGGCATAAATAACCTATATTGTATTCACCGCGTGTGAACATTTCTGTTGCGGATGCATCGCCTATATGAGAATTGTGTGCCCAAACAATGCCTTTACTATTTTCTCCATAAAACTTTAATAAAGTTTGCAAAGTTTCAAACATATGTGTGTCGCGCAAATTCCATGAAGCACGTGAACCATAGTACATGATTCGATAGTAACGCTCTGCGTTGGCTACCAATCTTGCATTTTGTACCGTATCTAAAAATCGTTGGCCATCATGTTGAGAATAATCGCTATGTTTATGTAATATGTCACTTAGCATTTGCACTACTTCTGCTTCACATGATTTATAAGATCCAGAAATCGCAGCACGCCCATAGGTAGCAGGGTCTTTTTGCCAAGGGTTTAAACAACCATAACGTTCGCGCGCAACACTAGCACTATCAGGATCAACTTCATCAAGATAATCAAGAATAGAACGAATTGAGTTAAAAAGGCTGTATAGATCAAGACCATGAAAAGCCACGCGCTGATTTAATTCTTTATGCTGATTGTATTCGCGCAACCAATCAACAAATTGTCTAACTGCAGTGTTGCGCCACATCCAAACCGGAAACCGTGCAAAAGCAGCCCACTCAGAAGCCGGATATTGAAAATCTCTTACATAATGATCAATCCGCGAAGCATCCGGCCAATCCCCTTCTATGGCGATAAAATTAAAGCCTTTCTTTGTAATTAGTTCGCGCGAGATACGTTCACGCATACGATAAAATTCATCTGTACCATGTGAAGCCTCACCAAGTAAGACCACTCGTGCATCACCAATACGTTTTAACAAAGGCTCAAGATCAGCATCTTCAAGTGAATCAAATGGTTCTGCTACACTGCGCAATTTATGTACAAGGTTACTTTTTTTTACCCCATGTTTAACTTTAGGTTTTTGCGAAACAACTAATTCTTCATTTTCTGCTTCCCAACCCTCTTGACCAATTAAAGGTACAAAGCGAACACCTGCAATATCTTCATATTCAAAATCACTTTCTCCAGTACGCGTTACACGCACTAATTCTTGGGCACGTGGGTTACTGCCAACAGGGATAACTAAGCGACCTCCAATCTTTAACTGTTTCTTAAGTGACTCCGGGATATTAGGCCCACCTGCTGCTACCACAATGGCGTCATAAGGAGCATGCTCTTGCCAACCACGTGTTCCGTCTGCATGAAGTACATGAACATTTTCGTAACCAAGTTCTTGCAATGTAGAAGTTGCTTTGGCGGCAATTTGTCCAATTCTTTCTATGGTATAAACTTCATCTGCTATTTCAGCTAACACTGCAGCGGCATAGCCCGAGCCTGCACCTATTTCTAATACTTTTTCACCGCCTTGCAATAAGAGAATTTCTGCCATTAAAGCGACGATGTAGGGTTGAGAAATAGTTTGCCCTTCACCGATGGGCAATGGCGTGTCTTCATAGGCGAATTCTTGTAACTCTTTGGGCACAAATGCTTCTCTAGGCACTTTTTTGAATGCATTTAATACCAACTCAGAATTCACACCACGAGCAACTATATGATTGTTCACCATATTATGTCGAAGCTTCATAAAGTCCGTCATCAACCGTCTCTCTTTTTTAACTTTAGGACAAACTAAGTTAATAAATAAGCTTTTGTGTTGATCTTCATCAACTTAGTGGTGCAGTAGAGAATAAATGCAGATTTCGTCATTCATTAGTTTCAAGTCTGTAAAGACGTTGTCTTAATCCTTCTAACTCTTCAATTAAATCTAATGCAAGAGCAATTCCAGCTAAATTTAGTCCCAAATCTCGCTCTAATCTCATTGCAGCATGCGCTCTTTGTAAACTTGGCCCAGAAAATCGCCATTGTTCTTGATGATTGCCAATTGGATCCAATACTCCTTCATTAACGAGCTCTACTATCCACTCCGAATGACGATTACAGACACGGCACAGATCATGCAGCGTAAGTTCAACTTGCTCATCTAAAATTGCTCCTTTTATAATTTTTTCTTGCATTACACTTAAACTCCTAAATGAGCACGTGGATTAAATGCGAGTTCTTGTTCCATTTCGCGATATAGTTTTTTTGCTATCTCGCTATCTGCAGCAGGCAATGCAATTTGTAAAGTTACATAGATGTCACCTGGCGGAACACCAGGTATACCTTGACCTTTTAAACGTAATTTTCTTCCACCGGATGAGCTTGGTGGAATTTTAAGATCTAACTTCCCAAGTGGAGTTGGTATTTTAATACTAGCGCCTAGCGCAGCTTCCCAAGGTGTTACCGGTAAATTTAAGTAAACATCTTTACTCTCTACGCGATACATACCATGCGGTTTAAATTCAATTTCAAGATAAAGATCGCCTATTTCACCACCACCCATACCAGGAGAACCTTGTCCCGCTAGACGAATCTTTTGCCCTTGTCTGACACCTTTCGGAATTTTTACAGACAATGTTCGGCCTTTATTGATTATTCGCCCATTGCTATCTAACTCAGGGGTTCGTAAAGAAACTTCTCTCACCGCTCCCTGATAAGAATCCTCAAGTTCAATTAATACTTTGGCATGATGATCTTCACCGCGTGCCTGAAATCCTTTTCGAAACCCTCCTTGATAACCACCTTGTCTTTGCCCACCTTGCGCAGAACCAAAACCTTGACCAAATAATGTCTCAAAAAAATCACTAAACGCTGCATTATCTTCATCATTATAACCACCGCCACTAAATTCAAAACCTGCATCCCAATTTGGAGGTGGATGAAAGTCTTGACCGGCCTGCCAGTTAGCGCCGAGTTGATCATAGGCTGCCCTTTTTTCTGGGTCTTTGAGTACTTCGTAGGCCTCACCTACCTCTTTAAATTTTGCTTCAGCTTCTTTCTCTTTGCTGACATCTGGATGGTATTTTCTGGCTAGTTTTCTATAGGCACGCTTAATGTCATCCTGCTTCGCATCACGCTCGACACCCATAATCTTGTAATAATCTTTATAGTCCATAGTAAGCAATTTCTTATTCTTGTGAATCTTGAAAGCTTTTCCAGAGGCTTGTATTGACTCAAATCAATATGTTTTTAAGCAAGTTGTAACAACATGGTTTAGCAAAAATTTTTTTGGATAGGAGCACACAATGGCAAGCAATGTGAAATCACGAAAAACACCACAAAAAAAGAAGTTTGCCCTATCTGATAAATTTAAAAAAAACACTGAGCATATCCCTAACCAGGACTACCACGAAATGATATCGCAAGCAGCATATTACAAAGCTGAACAACGTGGGTTCATACCAGGCTATGAAGAAGAAGATTGGTTAGAGGCAGAGAACGAAATCCTTTCAATGCTAAATCTGCAATAAAAAAGAATGCATTTCTACTCTAGTAGAAAATATTTTAACTACTCATGCAAAAACATGTACTGATCATCCAAGGTCATCCTGACGCAACGAAACAACATTTCTGTCATGCCATTGCTAGTGCATATAAAAATGGGGCCAGAAATAGAAACTGTAGTGTAAAGACAATTAATGTTGCAAGACTAGATTTTCCAATTCTTCATACACAAGAAGAGTTTGAAACTGGTACACTCATTGATGATATAAAAAATGCCCAGAATGACATCCACTGGGCAGATCACATCGTGATTATTTACCCTTTATGGTTAGGTACTATGCCGGCCTTACTTAAAGGTTTTTTTGAACAAACTTTTCGCTATGGGTTTATAATAAGCAACGAAGCTAAAAAGATGCCCAAGAAACTACTTAAGGGTAAATCTGCACGTGTAATTATTACCATGGGAATGGCTGCATTTATATATAAATGGTTTTTTAGAGCACATAGTTTAAAAATTTTACAAAGGAATATATTAGGCATCTTAAGCATCAAACCAGTCAAGCACTGTATGATTGGAACAGTAGATTCTAGCGGCGTTAAACGTGAAAAGTGGCTAAAGAAAATTCAAGCTCTTGGTCAGCATGCCATATGATTTTTTAAATTCTAATCTTATAGAAATACTGTAGAAGGCTTTTCATGCAAGCAGATAACTATGAAGCAAAAGTTACACTTAGCACTAAAGCCTTAAGTAAAATTTATCAAACCGGTGATGTAAAAGTCCATGCATTACGAGATGTAGATCTTTTACTATATGAATCCGAATTAGTGGTACTACTGGGTGCCTCTGGTAGCGGTAAATCAACACTGGTTAATATCATTGGCGGCTTAGACACACCTACTTCTGGGCAAGTATTTTTTTATGATGACGATCTAACTGCTTACAACGATCATCAGCTCACTATGTTTCGTCGTGAAAACGTAGGTTTTGTTTTTCAATTCTATAATTTAATACCTAGCCTAACCGCGCTAGAAAATGTCGCCCTGGTTACCGAAATTTCTAAAAACCCTATGCAAGCAGCAGAAGCGCTAGCAATTGTAGGTTTAACTGCAAGAATAAATCATTTCCCTGCACAATTATCAGGCGGCGAACAACAGCGTGTTGCCATCGCACGTGCAATTGCCAAACGCCCTTCTATTTTATTGTGCGATGAACCAACGGGCGCATTAGATAGTAAAACTGGAATTTTAGTGCTTGAAGCAATTGAACGTGTTAATCAGGAACTAGGCACAACAACCATTTTAATTACTCATAATGCGGTAATCTCTGACATGTCAGATCGCGTCATCACCTTAGCAGATGGGCAAGTAAAATCCATTAGTAAAAATTCCCAACGTTGCGAACCAAAGGACTTGACCTGGTAATGCGTGCACTGGATCGTAAACTCGTTCGTGATTTATGGCGCCTACGTGGACAGGTACTTGCCATAGGTTTAGTCATTGCATCAGGGGTAGCAATGTTAGTGATGTCATTAAGCACTCTTGAATCATTAAGAGACACCTCTAATGCTTATTACGAACGATATCGTTTTGCAGATATTTTTTCTGGCTTAGAACGCGCACCTATACGTTTAAAAAATCGTATTGCTGATATTCCAGGAGTGCAAACTGTACAAACTCGCATAGTAAAAATTGCTGTCTTAGATATCGAAGGTTTTGAAGAACCAATAATTGGACAACTAGTTTCAATTCCCGAGCGTGGAGTGCCACTGCTAAATCAACTAGCGCTACGTGATGGTCGTTTAGTTTCACCTGGCCGTGTTGATGAAGTTGTTATTAGTGAACCTTTTGCAGATGCGCATGAGCTACGAGTAGGGGATCACCTTGAAGCCATCATGAATGGCAACAAACGCACACTTGATGTGGTCGGTATTGCGCTTGCACCTGAGTTTGTTTACGCCATCGGCCCCGGTGCACTAATGCCAGATGACAAGCGTTTTGGAATATTATGGATGGGACGCAAAGCCTTGGCATCCGCCTATGATCTGGAGGGGGCTTTTAATGACGTATCCCTTTCATTATTAGTAAATACTGAACCGGAAAATGTCATTCAGCAGTTAGATCAGCTTACAAAAAATTATGGCAGTATTGGTGCAATAGCGCGTAAAGATCAAATTTCTAATTGGTTTTTGATGAATGAAATAGATCAAATGCGCACTATGAGTATGTTGCTACCCGCTATCTTTTTAACGGTAGCTGCTTTTCTCACCCAAATGGTGTTATCTAGATTGATCGCAACCGAAAGAAGTGAAATTGGGTTGCTCAAAGCATTTGGCTATACACGTTTACAGGTTGCTTGGCACTATGCCCGTATGGTGATAGCCATTTCTGCAATCGGTATTTTACTAGGCTGGGTACTTGGTACTTGGTTGGGTAGATATCAAACTGGAATTTATGCTGAACTTTATTGTTTTCCTTTTCTTTATTTTAGACCCAGTATTGCTACATTCGCTGTAAGCGCTTTAATTAGTATCGCGGCGGCACTTGTAGGTTCAATGCGTGCCGTATATAACGCTGCAACACTACCCCCCGCAGAAGCAATGTTGCCTCCTTCCCCACCTGTTTATAAACAACGCAAAAATATCATCACACATTTGTTAGCTTGGCTAGACCAGCCAACACGTATCATTTTTCGACAACTTGCACGCTGGCCAATACGTTCAATGTTAACCAGTATTGGTGTTGCATTTGCGGTGGGTGTTTTGGTGATGTCATTGTCCTGGTTTGACGCCATTCGAGAAATTATAGATGTGTATTTCTTTGATGCACAACGCCAAGACATCACGATTGGACTAAGCCATGAACAAGGTGATCAAGTTGTATATGAACTGAGCCACCTTCCAGGTGTATTAAGCGTTGAGCCCTCAAGGATTGTAAGCACGGAATTTCATGCCCTAAATCGCAAACACCGCGGTACTATTCAAGGTATTTTACCAAGTGCAATACTCAATCCTGTTTACGATGTTGATCGAGGTATTGTCCCCATTTATTCAGATGGGCTCTCTTTGAATAGCATGTTAGCGGAAAAACTACAGGTTGCTGTCGGCGATACAGTACATGTAAAAATTCTCCAAGAACGCAGACCGGAGATTGTTATTCCTGTTGTTGATATTTTTGAATCATATATCGGAATGCCTGCTTATATGAATTTAGATGCGCTCAATCGCCTTATGAAAGAAGGTAAGCAGGTAGAGTATTTAAGTTTACTTGTGGATGTGGAACATGAATCAAAATTATTCACCAAACTCAAAGAGCTCCCTGATGTTGCGGCGGTAAGCTTACTCCAAGCTGCAGTTGATACTTTCAATAAAACGATGGCTGAAACACTACTAATATATGTGACAATTTTTTCTAGTTTTGGTTGTGTCTTAGCTTTTGGGCTCGTTTATAACAGTACACGTATTACTTTATCGGAACGTGGTCGAGAGCTGGCAACCTTACGTGTACTTGGGTTTACGAGAGCTGAAATTTCATACATTTTACTCGGTGAAGTGGGTTTGTTAATTGCAGTGGCCTTACCAATTGGCTGCATGTTTGGCTATGGTCTTTCTTGGATCATTGTTAGTGCCTTTGAAACTGAACTTTACCGCGTACCTTTAGTAATTCAACCATCCACATATGGAAAGGCAATAATCATTGCTTTAGCTGCAACTGCCTTCTCAGCCTTATTAGTACGAGGAAGACTTGATCGACTGAATCTAATCAAAGTACTAAAAACCAGAGAATAAGGATAAAAGAAAATGAGTATAAATTTAAATGCAAAAACACGCCGTAGTATTTTTTGGTTAATTATTCTTTTTTTAATAGTAGTGGGCCTCATTTTTACATTTCGCCCACAGCCCATACCTGTTGATCTTATAAAAGTTGCTCAAGGACCTATGATAGTAACCGTTGAAGAAGAAGGCGAAACGCGCGTAAAAGATGTATATATGTTATCCGCTCCGGTAACGGGGCATATGTTACGTATAGATGCTGAAGTTGGAGATGAGGTTATAGCCGCTGAAACATTGGTTGCACAAATTAGGCCTATAAACCCTGAGTTTTTAGATAAACGCAGTGAAGAAGAAGCACGTGCAGCAATTAAAACTGCTGAAGCTTCTTTAGCACTAGCAGAAGCACAATTAGTTGAAGCACAGTCCGAATTTGATTTTGCAGTCACCGAGCTAGAACGAGCAAATAAATTAATTCAACAACAGGTAATACCCCAGCGCGCGCTAGATAACGCTAAACGTGATTATAAAAGTAAGCGTGCTGGGGTTAATACTGCCAAAGCTGCACTTCGGGCTCGTCAATTTGAATTGGCACAAGCACGTGCACATCTTGTATCACCCGCGGACGTACAAACTAACGATCAAGATTGCCAGTGCGTAACAATACTTTCACCAATTACTGGAAAAATTTTACAAGTGCTTCATGAGAGCGAGGGAGTAATATCCATGGGCACACCATTGGTTGAAATTGGTGACCCTGCTAATTTAGAAATTGTTGTAGATTTTTTATCTTCTGATGCAGTACGTATTCAACCAGGACAACGCGTAATTATTGAAGAATGGGGCGGAGAGTCTGCATTACAAGGTACTGTGCGCAAAATAGAACCCTTTGGATTCACCAAAACTTCCGCATTAGGAATTGACGAACAACGTGTAAACGTGATTATTGATTTAAGTGATCCAACAGAGAAATGGCAAAGATTAGCTCATGGCTATCAAATTGAAGCACGAGTAGTGCTTTGGGAAAGTGAAAATGTTTCGAAAGTACCTCTAACATCATTATTTCGTGATAACGATAATTGGGCAGTTTATGTTGAACAAGAGAACCGCGCAAAGCTACAGCATGTAAAATTAGGTCAGCGAAATGGCCTGGAAGCTGAAATTCTAGAAGGGCTACCTGAAGGATCGCAAGTAATATCCCACCCTAGCAACCAAATAGTTGATGGCATACGAGTTAAGCCTCGTGATTAAGAAATCACTTTATAATTTAACCCACAATTTGCTGAATGAGTCCTTGATAAGATTTTTCTACTTTCTCTCCAAACAAGGGATCTTCTACATCAGCCAATTCATGATCTATTTTTTTCCAGTCATTTTCATCCAATTTAGAACTCAGAATTGGATATACATGAACCTCTTCTTCATTCATATGTTCTTTTTGAATAGAGATATATTCATCTAGATACGCGCATAACTCCGCACGACTTTGAGGCACATCTGCTAGTGCACCTTGTAGCATATCTATAAGTTTAATTGTTAGTAACGGCATCTCTTCATGTTCATGAAGGAGCTCAGTTATTTTTTCATGCGCGCCTTCATAATGATCAAGATAATATTTAAATACAGCATTCTCTAGGGGATGATGAACATAGTCCGGATATTCTTTCATATACTTTATCGCATCAAGTACTGAACTAAGCTCTAAACGCTCACAATCCTCTAACAAGTGATACTGCTTTTCTAAAAACGCCAAAAGCTTACTAAAATTTATATGATCATTGTGTAATTTATTAAGTATATTTTCCATTAAATAAGCTTCCCAAATTATGTATTGCTCATGCCCAAGCTATTTTATCAATACATAGCTCGATCGATATTGATTCTCGTCAATCAACAATGCCGATGAGCGGTATAAATTATCATGTTATTCAATTTTAGACACTAAAAATTACATAATTTGACATATGACAATACTCATTAACATCTGGAGGTATATCAATGCCATTACACACATCATATAACGGTAATGAAAACATTTAAGACCCCTAAACTGAGCTATAAATACACTTATTGCCTAACGTTTATGTTTTTCTATGTGATTTTGATTCCACAAATATTCGCAGAAGAACAAAACGTCAGTAAGCAAGTGGTTGTAATAACAATCGATGGACCAATTGGCCCAGCCACAAGCGATTATGTTTTAAATGGCTTAGACGAAGCTATAAATACGAGTGCAGAACTCGTCCTTCTAAAGATGGATACGCCCGGCGGCTTAGATACCGCTATGCGAGACATCATTCAAGGCATTATTTCCTCATCTGTTCCAGTTGTAACTTTTGTTTCACCCAGCGGCGCACGAGCTGCAAGCGCCGGCACGTATATTCTGTATGCATCACATATTGCTGCGATGGCGCCAGCAACCACTTTAGGTGCCGCAACACCTGTAAGTATTGGCGGTATGCCGGAGTTCCCTGACTCTCCACTACCTTCAGATGAAAAACCTATGGAAGATAATGAAGAAATAGAACAACCAAGCGAAAACGAAGCTATGCAAAATAAAATTATTAATGATGCAGCAGCATATATACGTGGCCTGGCACAACTTCGCGGGCGGAATGAGGAATGGGCAGAAGAAGCCGTCCGTAGTGCAAGTAGTTTATCTGCAGAGGAAGCAATTAAAAATAATGTAATCGATATTATCGCAAATAGCATTCATGACTTATTAAGTAAACTCGACAATTATTCAGTAAAAATACTGGGAGAAGAACGCAATCTAGTAACGAAAACAGCATCAATAAATTATTTTGAACCAAACTGGAGAAATAAATTGCTATCAGTGATCACTGATCCAAATATTCTTCCTATATTAATGACACTAGGTATGTTTGGGTTAATTTATGAAATGCTAAATCCTGGGTTTGTATTGCCAGGAGTATTAGGGGGCATATGCATTCTACTTGCTCTTTACGCAGCACAAGTATTGCCTATTAATTATGCGGGTCTCGCGCTAATTTTACTCGGTATTTTGTTTATGATCGGTGAGGCCTTTGTACCTAGTTTTGGTGCGCTTGGCATTGGGGGTGTAATTGCTTTTGTCATTGGCTCAATAATTTTAATTGATACCGACTACGAAGGTTACGGGATATCTATTCCTTTTATTTCTAGCTTTGCATTAGTAAACGCACTGTTTTTTTTCGCAATTTTATCTATGGTTCTAAAAGCTCGTCACAAGCCAATTGTAAGTGGTCGCGAGGAATTATTAGGCAGCGTAGGAGAAGTAATTGATGCAGTAGATAATTTTGGCAGAGTAAAAGTTCATAGTGAAAACTGGCAAGCTAAGTCTAATGTACCTATACCGCCTGGACAAAAAATTCGTGTGACTGGAATTGAGGGACTTACATTAATTGTTGAGCCAGAAATTTACCCAACGGAGGATTCGTCATGATTTATTGGGCTGTCTTTATTGCATTCATAGTACTGTTTGTGTTGTCTTGGTTTAGGGTATTGCGAGAGTATGAGCGGGCTGTTGTATTTTTGTTGGGAAGATTTTGGAAAGTTAAGGGCCCTGGCCTAATAATCATCGTTCCTATCATTCAACAAATGGTACGTGTTGATTTACGCACTATCGTAATGGATGTGCCAACTCAAGACGTTATTTCACATGACAATGTTTCTGTAAAAGTCAATGCCGTGGTTTATTTTCGTGTCATTGAACCAAGAAATGCGATTATTCAAGTAGAACATTTTTTAGAAGCAACAAGCCAGCTAGCACAAACCACATTGCGATCAGTACTAGGTCAACATGACTTAGATGAGATGCTATCGGAACGCGACAAACTTAATCAGCATATTCAACAAATATTAGATCAACATACTGATGCATGGGGAATCAAAGTTTCAAACGTAGAAATCAAACATGTAGATATCGATGAAAGTATGATCCGTGCGATTGCCAAACAAGCCGAAGCAGAACGCGACAGACGTGCAAAAGTAATCCATGCCGAAGGTGAGCAACAAGCCTCTCATAAATTACTTGAAGCTGCTCGAATATTAGCCCAACAACCACAAGCATTACAGCTTCGTTATTTACAAACATTAACTGAGATAGCCGGAGAAAGAAGTTCTACGATTGTGTTTCCATTACCTATAGATATATTAGCATCGGTTACAAAACTAATTAATAAATCTACAGAATGAAAAATAAGCCATTGAATGTATTATTGATTTAAATCTACTTATTATATATTAAATGATATGAATCAAATCAAGCTTATTCACGCAACATATAATAGGTTACATAGTAAATTCTGCAAACTATTCATAATGAAAAATAATTTAAAGCAACGTCTAATCGTAGTCATATTTTTGTCAATATTAAGCTTACTAACATGCCTAGTTTATGCTGAAAATGTAGAAGAAATTATTGAAGCGCAGAAAGAGCTTAATACCACCTCTAACGAGGAAGTAATGACACGCCAAAAACAACAAAATTTATTAAATGAAACCAAAGACGCAATCACAATGGGGAAAGAAGAGTACTTGCGTACCTGTTCACTTTGTCACGGTATTGATGGTAAAGGGCATGGTGTATATGCTTACGAATTAAAAGTCCCCCCTGCAGACCTAACACTAATCGAAAAAAAGAATTATGGTGTTTTCCCTTTTAGCAAGTTATATAAAATTATTGATGGCCGAAAAGAAATTAAATCCCATGGAGCGAGAGATATGCCAGTTTGGGGGGACCGATATAATTCCGAAAGCTGGCTGTATACCGATGCGAAACATTCAGAAACTCTTGTTAGAGGGCAGATATTTGAATTATTACTATACCTTGAAACTTTACAAAAATAGTACCGTTGTTAATAGTTTTCTCGCATTAATTACGCCTCCTTTTCATGACTGTAGGCTTAGATTGATGTAGATCAATTTCAAATCTTTAGTTTTCTTTAAAATTCAGCATATAGGATACTAAAAAGGAATTGCAATATGTTAAGCGGTGACTTGAGATATTTTGAATTACTTAAACGTACTTATCCAAGCATCAAAGCTCATAGCCACGAGATTGGTAATAGAACATATACAAATATGTTCGCTGCAAATGCTGAAATCAAGGCATTATTTAGTAACACTCCCCCAGAACAAGCTCAAAGATTGATTGATACCGTTATGCTTTATTGTGAGGTGTCAGATAATTTCGAATTACTTTATGGAAAATTAGATAATATTGCCCATATCCATATCAATCATTGTGTTAAAAATGAATATTACCCTGTAATGAGAGAAGCATTTACTAAAGCATTATGTGAGACGCTAGAAATTAGCGAGTCTAGTGAATTAGCATATGCGTGGAGTTATGGCTTTGGTCGCCTTAGCGATGAACTTATTCATATTGAGGATTTAATAAGAAAACATTCTACTGAGTCGATAACCGAAGAAGCCTAATGTAATTTAACAGCGCTTATGTGCCTGTTATTAGGAATTTATCTCTTTATGCGTTTGTGACTATGAATGACTTAGTTTTTATTGAATTCTTGAATGGATTACCAACAAACGCTGCAACCAATTAACTTAGGAATATCTCTCCTACACCCCAGGCCAACAATAGCAACCAAACTAATGTATATAGCCATACTTCTTTTAATATAAATACAATATGCTGCTCTTTTACCCATGGAATCAACTTATCTGCATATTTTGATAATCCAACTGATATTAATAACGCTACAAATAGGCAAACTGCCAATATCTCCACAATCGTTACGCCGGAAACAAGCAAAAAATATAAGACTATCATCGCTAATACAAATGCAGTAAGTGAAGCGATAGGAGGTTTGCTATATAAGCCACCGATGAAGCTATACCACAACTGTGGATTAATCAAAAAAATAATAAGCTTAATTACTGTTACCGCAATAAGAATAAGTGCAAGTATTTCCAGTGTTCCGAATGTCATACTAAACCTCTCGTTTTTATTTTAGCTACATCTGTATCGTATTAATGCTAATTTGAATTACCTTGTTCAAAATTGATCTTTATCAACAATATTTTAGATTCTCTCCTAATCCTTATCAGATTGATATTGAGCTATATCAATTAGTAATCAGCTAGTCTGAACTATTATTTTTAAGGGAGCATTACTTATATTATATTTTAATGAAATAAAACTATGAAATTTGAAGTGCATGGAAAAGTCATTGAAACGAATGAACAAGGATTTTTAAATGATCCAGAGGATTGGAGTGTTGAATTTACATCAAAACTTGCTGAACATGAGAAAATAGATCTCCATGTCGATCATTGGGAGTTGATCTTATATTTTCGTGAATACTATCTTGAGAATTTAGTAAACCCCACAATGCACCAACTAGTACTCACTCTAGGCAAGAAAAAAGATAAGCAGTTCCATGAAACTAAAGAATACGAGAGACATATTTATAAGCTTTTCCCCACAGATCCTATTCATGAGTTATGCAAATTAGCAGGCCTACCTATGCCACAACCCGATACATAGCTGAAAAATCTCATACGATCATTTTTGTAACTATAACAAGCGTTAGGAGTTAAGCATGAAGTCTAGGATTAGTGAGTTATTAGAAGAGATCAGAGTAAGAGAAGAAGAGTTAGAAGATGCAATAAAAACCCATGAAGTAGATTTTTTGTACCGACTCGAAGGTTCTAAAATTAAATTTGAGCAAGCTGTTGAACAAGCACATCGTAAATTAAAAGTAGATGTATTCCAATGGCTTAAAAAAAGTAACCCGCTAAACGTACTATCCGCACCTATAATTTATAGCATGATCTTTCCATTCATGCTACTAGACTTAACTATTTCAATTTATCAATTGATCTGCTTCACTTTATATAAAATTCAAAAAGTAGATCGAAAAAAGTATATCACTATAGATCGGCAACACCTTTCTTATCTAAATAGTATTGAGAAATTAAACTGCATGTACTGCGGATATATTAATGGCTTAATCACATATTCACGTGAAATTGTCGCACGCACTGAGCAATATTGGTGCCCTATTAAGCATGCCAAAAAAATATTAGATGCCCATCGAAGATATGCTCATTTCGCTGATTTTGGCAACCCTGAATCTCACCATCAACATATTATTAAAATGCGCGACTTATTGCCTAAAACTATCAACAAATAACACAAGCGCATAAATTATTGAGCTACATCAATATCCAATAGCGCAAAATCTCCAAAATAAGGATGGTGAATTTAATTTATAGATAAACATGAAAGACCCACAACACAATAGCCCTATGGATGCGCTTGGAGCGGTCTATGAGAAAATGTATGAACACACAGTTGATAATTTTCACAAAGTTGAGAATAAAACAGAGCAATTAGTACACAAACT